>Ga0209023_10000169_pt1 | contig 110807 bp, 109 predicted proteins | sample LakOneMetagenome_FD_187468 | JGI IMG/M metagenome (GOLD analysis project Ga0209023, IMG submission 187468) | Freshwater and sediment microbial communities from Lake Erie, Canada (SPAdes) (version 2) | ecosystem: Environmental > Aquatic > Freshwater > Lentic | place: Lake Erie, Canada...
GTGAACCCAATATCGAAAAAAGAGATCCAGGCGATCATTGAACTCAATGTAAGCCAGATCCCGTATTGGGAAGGATTGATATAATGGATTGTTAGCGGGACAAGAACCAGGCCTATTGCAATGCTCATGCCTTTTATAAGCAAAGAGCCGATGATATTTTTTTTTGCCTTAAGGCTTCGCTGATTGCCTTTGGTAAAAAAATCTATCGCATATTGCCATAAAGCTCCCATATGTTTACTGATCAGTATCATTTCAAGTGTTTCTCCGCCGGTTTATATATGGCGGTCAGGTAAGAAAGTAAGCAGTCTCAAAAAACATCCGGCTTGCCGGCTTATGATCAACCCCTGTTCTGCGCCAGGGTTTTCTTTACATGCTGAACATCGCTTGCCACCATTTCTTTTACCAATGATGCAAGGTCATGCTTTGGTTTCCATCCAAGTTTTTCTTTTGCCTTGGTAGCATCACCGATCAGCAACTCCACTTCCGTAGGACGGAAATATTCAGGATCTACTGCTACCACTTCTTTACCAACCGGCAATTGGTATGCAGGGTTACTGCAGGATGCAACGGTAGCTTTTTCTTTAACGCCTTCGCCGGAAAAAGACAATTCAATACCAAGTTCCCGGAATGTTAATATAATAAAATCACGTACGCTTGTTGTAACACCAGTTGCTATAACAAAATCTTCCGGCGTATCCTGTTGTAAAATCAGCCACATCGCTTCTACATAATCTTTAGCGTGCCCCCAGTCTCTTTGTGCATTCAGGTTACCCAGGTAGATCGTATCCTGTAAGCCGTGTGCAATAGCTGCAGCAGCCATGGTTATTTTCCTGGTTACAAAAGTTTCTCCACGCAAGGGACTTTCATGATTAAAAAGAATTCCATTGCAGGCAAACATGTTGTATGCTTCCCGGTAGTTCACAACGATCCAGAAACCATACATCTTAGCAACAGCATAAGGGCTTCTTGGGTAGAAGGGTGTTTTTTCGCTCTGTGGCACTTCTTGTACAAGCCCGTATAATTCAGATGTTGATGCCTGGTAGATCTTCGTTTTCTTTTCCATGCCCAATATGCGGATCGCTTCCATCAGGCGCAATGTTCCTATTCCATCTGCGTTGGCTGTATATTCCGGTGTATCAAAACTTACTTTAACATGGCTCATGGCTGCCAGGTTATAAATTTCATCTGGCTGCGTTTCCTGTACGATACGGATCAGGTTGGTACTGTCTGTCATATCGCCGTAGTGCATACTGAAGCGAACATCTTTCTCATGCGGATCCTGGTAGAGATGATCTACCCGGCTGGTATTGATCAACGATGAACGTCTTTTTATGCCATGTACCCTGTACCCTTTTTCGAGCAAAAGTTCTGCAAGATAGGCCCCATCCTGTCCGGTGATACCGGTAATTAAAGCAGTTTTCATAAACTAAAAATAAGTGAAAAATCGGAATGAAATTCCTATTGGATCGCTTGCAGTTTTTCTTGTTTCGTTAAAAAATCCTTGTAAGCAATATTCATTCCTTCTTTAAGTGAGGTCTTATAACGCCATCCCAGGGCATTTATTTTAGATACGTCCAATAATTTACGTGGGGTGCCATCGGGCTTACTGGTATCAAAAGCCAGGTTCCCGGTGTACCCGGTTACTTCCTTAACCATCTCAGCAAGTTCTTTTATGCTGAGATCATCGCCGCAACCGATGTTCACGATCTCCTTGCTGCTGTATTCTTCCATTAAAAACAAACAGGCATCGGCCAGGTCGTCGGCAAACAAAAATTCCCTTTTAGGGCTGCCTGATCCCCAGATAACCACTTCTTCCTGTCCGGAAACTTTTGCTTCATGAAATCTTCTTATCAATGCCGGCAGCACGTGCGAATTCTCCGGATGATAGTTATCGTTAATGCCGTAAAGATTTGTTGGCATAACGCTTATAAAGTCGGCAGCATACTGGTCCCGGTAACTTTCGCACAGTTTGATCCCGGCAATTTTTGCTATTGCATAGGGTTCATTGGTGTACTCCAGCGGCCCGGTAAGCAGGTACTCTTCTTTAATAGGCTGTGAGGCCATTTTTGGATAGATACAGGAACTTCCGAGAAAAAGCAGTTTTGTAACGCCATTGGCATACGCCGCATGAATGATGTTTGAAACGATCATCAGGTTGTCGTACAGGAATTCTGCCCGGTAAGTGTTGTTGGCTACAATACCGCCCACCTTTGCAGCAGCCAGGAAAACGAACTGAGGTTTTTCGTTTTTGAAAAATTCATCAACGGCAACCTGGTTTCTGAGGTCCAGTTCTTTTGAGGTACGGTAAACAAGGTTGGTAAACCCTTTTTGCATCAACGCCCTTACTATTGCCGAACCAACCATTCCGTTGTGTCCGGCTACGTAAATTTTGTCTGTCTTTCTCATCATGAATGAGCGAATCTATAGTTTTGTACTGCTGGAATTTCCCTTACAAATATACTTTCTTCTTCCAGTTCAGCAGTTAAGTAATAACCCAGTGAAGGCAATTTAACCTTAACCGTCTTGTTTTTTACTGCGTACAATTTACCTTCAATAGAAATAGACGACCCGTTGTAATTATTCACTTCCTCTTCATTATTTACAGAAGTTGGTTCCAGTCTTATGTTCCGGTAGTTCTCTGTAAATTCCTTGATGGCACTTATTTCTGAAGCATCAATTACGGCGGGCTTGCCCAACCAGTAAAGAAGGTTTATTATGCCACTTGTTCCCTTCAAAACCTGCGTTTCTGCCTGTGTGGCATAAACAAATACAATGGATTTGAATAAGGGTTCAAAAACAAATTTGTTTTTTCTGAACGTTTTAGTTTTTGTGTAAACCATAGGGACTAAAACATCCAGTTTCTTTTTTGTTAACGAAGCTGCAACTTTCTTTTCTGCCTGCGGCTTTGTGTAAACAGCATACCAATTTTTCTGCATAACCATTTTTTTAAAATTAGAAATGTGCAGTTGATCAGATAGTTGGAAAGGGTACAGTTAATCAGATAATTGGAAAGGCTGTTAAACCGGATAAATGGAATAGCAGTTTTAAGGTAAGATACTTGGAACGCAGTTTACTAAAAGGATAGTGGATGCAATTTACAACTTAAGTATGGCTTCGCCAATCTCAGTCACAATATAATTTGAGTCGAATTAAATTTGCCTGTTTTTTCATGATATCTGGATTATTTTTTTAAGCTGATTTTTTTTGTTTTCTATTTTTGGAACCATATCCGTATTCCTTGTTTCCGTACACATAATTATAGCCGTAGCCGTAATTATTCTTGAATATGCCCCGGTTCTTAAGCCCGTTAAAGATAATAGCCGGGTTTTTAATCGGATTGACCTGGTTGTTCTCATCAATCCGCTTAATAAGCATTTTGGGCGTATAATTATGCCTGATCACATACAGGGTGGCATCACAAAGTTTCGAAAGGATAAAGGCATCGGTAACCAGTACCGAAGGAGAGGTGTCAATTACCACCATATCGTAAGTACTTTCCAGGTACTCGATCAATTTCTCCACTTTACCATTAGCCAACAGTTCAGTCGGGTTTTCGGGCAAATTGCCGGCGGAAATAAAATACAGGCTGTCGTGCGTATCAAGTTTATTCACCACCTCGTAGGCATCTTTTTCGCCGGTCAAAAATTCTGTAGCTCCATATTCATAATGCACTTTCAGGATCTTTGAAAGGGTTGGCTGGTTAAGATCGAGGTCAACCAACACAACCTTTTTACCCGTTAATGAAAGGCTTACTGCAAGATTGGCTGCCACAAAACTCTTTCCCTCACCTGATATACTTGACGTAAGCAGTATTTTTTTATGGTTCGAGTCAATTCCAAGGAAAGAAAGGGATACCCTCAGTTTTCTGAATTCTTCTGCTACAAAACTCCGGGTACCTTTTTCAATAACCAATGGGTTATCTGTTTTTTCAAAAGCAATCTCGCCTATGATCGGGATCGAAGTCATCTTTTCGATCTCATTTCTGAATTTTATTTTACCCGTAATGCTGTCCTTTAATATTACTACCCCGGCAAATGCACCCAAAGCACCAATAATGGCCATTAGGTATATCATCATTTTTTTCGGGCTAACGGGTACTTTACCAGCCAGTGCTTTATCAACCACCCGGCTGTTGGAAATTACCGAAGCCAGGGACATCTCTATTTCCTGCTGCTTTTGAAGCAGGGTCTGGTATTGATTGGCCTTGGTCATGTGCTCACGGCTGATCTCCAATAATTGTTTTTCCTTTTTTGGAACAGTAGAAAGCATCGCATTATAACCGCTGTTGGTAGAATTTAAACTCTGCCTTGATGCCTGCAGGCTTTGCTTTTGATTTTTAATATTGTCAACAATACTTGGTCTTAGCGTACTGATCTGGCCTTCCAGGGCCTTCAGTTTAGGGTTATTCTCACCAACTGTTTTTTTCAATTTATCATACTCCATCTGGGTTGTTTGAAGCTGTGTGATCAGGTTCGAAAGCGACGGGTCGCTTACGCCAAGTGTAGACGGGGCAAGCATTTCACCGCTTTGTCGTTCGCCTACAAATTTTTCAACCTGGTTCAGCATCGAGAGCTGCATATTGATATCGCCCAGCTTTTGATCATTCTCGCCAACATTTTTCAGGTAATAGCCCCCTTGTGTTCCAATATCCACCGCCCCGCTTCCTGATTTATACTGCTGGATCTTTTTTTCAATAGAGTCCAGTTCTATTGTTACGCCACGCAGTTGTTCATTCACAAAGGCAAGCGTATTTCTTGCAAGTGAATTTTTTTCTGAAATAGAAACCTGGTCGTAGGTAATGATCAATTGGTTCAATATATCCACCGCCCGTTGCGGTATCGGATCTTTATAATTTAATTCGACTATAGCAGATGCCTTATTGGGCGATATTTTAAGCCCTTTTGTTAATCCGGATGCAACGTTCTGCGGCTCATCCAGTGAAAAATAGAATTTTTTATCCCCTGAATTTATTGCTGAATACTGGTACTTGTTTGGCAGAAATTTCAATGAGCCATACGGGGTATTTACAAACTGGTTGAGCGGGTATTTGTCTTTGTTATTTAAAAGAACGGTCTGGCTGTTCTTATCATAACTGAATTCCACTTTTTCTACCCCTTGTATTGAATCGGGGTATTGAGCTTCGATCATTATTGGTGATAAAACATAGGCATCGCCCGCTTTTACTTTCCCTTCTTTAGAATAGGATGCATACAGGCGAAGAGTTTTTACAACTTTTTCCATCAAAGCCCTCGACTGAAGTACTTCGATCTCATTTTCAATGGTTTTTTTTGATGCGATCAGGTCTAATGATTCCAGTATTTTCGAATCTTCGCCCCCGGCTCCCCTACGTTCATCTTTAATGATAATAGTAGCCGAAGCTTCATAGATGGGAGTGGCAAAATGCAGGTAGGTATATGCAGCAGCAAATGCCATAAGCACAAACAATATAAGCAGTGGCCAGTAAGGCAAATACTTGGCAGCCAGCTGCTGGCCCATATTTGTCTCTTTTTCTTCTGCCATTATGTTTTTTTCCATTTCCATTATCTGTGTGCGCTGTGTTATTTTATAACTCTGTCTAATACAAGTATAAGAACAGATATACCACTGAATATATAAGGTAACAACTCTTTTGAACGACTGATAGTGGCAACTTTAGCTTTCCCTGGCTCTACATAAACCACGTCATTTGGCTTCAGGTAATAATATTCCGAATTTAAAAAGTCGGCCGAGTTAATATCTAAATGCCGGGTTATTCTTTTGCCATTTTCTTCACGAATCAAGAGGATATTATCCCTTTTACCATAAATAGTAATATCCCCTGCCAAACCCAACGCCTTTACCAGGGATATTTTTTCACTGGGTACTGTTATAACAGAAGGATTTGTAACCTCTCCCAATACCGTAACCTCGAAATTCAACTGGCGTATTTCAACGATTGGGTTAAGCAATTCTTTTTTTTCCAGGATAATACTGGTGATCTTTTCTGTCAGTTGCTTCTTGGTCAACCCTTCCGCCATTACATTTCCTAGTTTGGGAAGCTGTATGGTACCATCATTATTTACTAGGTATCCCTTGGTTGTATTATCGATACGATTATACTTAACATCCTCCTCTGGGCTCAGACTTGAAACGACTATGTTGAGGATATCATTTTTCTGAATAGGGGCCTCAATGGTTGCTAAAACCTGGCGGAGATCAGAATCCTGCGCATTTTGAAAATAGGTAATCTTTTTTGATGGCGTACACGAGGTGAAAACCAACAAAGATTGTAAGATAATTATACTAATAATATACCTTCCGGCCATAATATCAAATTATAGGTTACTTAATTAAAATCGTACAATTTGGGGAGAGCCTTTGGATAGGATAGGGAGGTAAGGAGCGTTAAAGCAGAAATTAAACTTGAGTTTCTTTTAACTATATCCGGGGTAAAAATACTATTAATAATATAATTTCCAAATTAAACTTGCATAATTTATATAAAACGACCCCAGCTTTACATAAAAAAATATTTAATACAATAAATTTGAAAGAATATCCTGGTTTAAATGCGATTTGGACAGTATTTTCTAAAAAAAACTACGATTTTAGCTTAAAAAGCATTGTTTCCCTGCTTATTTTAAAATCTCTGCAACAAAGAATTTTATTATAAATTTCATATTTGTTTTTGTTCAAAATTATTTAGACATTTGCCTAAATATACAAATAGATACTTGTGAATTCCCTTTTTAAAGCATTAAATGACAAAACCCGGAGAGAAATACTGGAACTCCTGAAAAAGGGAGATCTGACAGCTGGTGAAATCGCCAATCAATTTAAGATAAGCAAACCCAGTATTTCGCATCATCTTGATTTACTGAAACAGGCCGGGCTGGTACAATCAGTTAAAGAGGGCCAGTTCATTTATTACTCGCTGAACACAACCGTAATGGATGAAATTATCAAATGGTTTGTTGATTTTAAAACAAGAGAATAAATTTTCAAAATGAAACAATCAAAACTATTCCAAACACTTTTCCCTTTTATTGTTATGACCATTCCCTGGATATATCTCTCCTTTATCTGGAAAGATCTGCCACAAACTATCCCGACTCATTTTGGCATTGAAGGAACAGCGGACAAATTCGGGAACAAAAACGAAATTTTTCTTGTACCAATTGTCATGACGGTAGTTGGAATTTTTATGTACTTCCTGCTTAAGAACATTTATAATATTGACCCGAAGAAAAAATATTCAGCCACAACTTCTGCTGTAATGTCTAAAATAGCCATTGTGGCAATTGTTTTATTAAGTGCTGTTACCATGTTCATTTTATTTTGGACCGTGAAGGGTAAGGTTGAAGGAATGCCTGCATTCTTTTGCGGCCTTAGCCTGTTTTTTGCATATCTCGGAAACCTGATGCACAGCGTTAAGCCAAATTATTTTGTAGGATTCAGAATTCCATGGGCGCTTGAAAGTGAAGAGAACTGGACAAAAACACATCGGCTTGCAAGTAAGATATGGTTTACAGGAGGTATATTACTGGCGATCTTTTCTTTATTTGCAAGTATTAAAGTCTTGATCATTGTATTTATAAGCAGTGTATTTATTATGACCATTATCCCCGTCTTTTACTCTTACAAAATTTACAGGCAGTCAACTAAGGTAACCAACGATGAATGATATCGAAGGATGAGCCTTATTATTAAACCCTGTTATACTTCTATTAAAAGCCCCGGCAATTGCCGGGGCTTTTCTCCAAACTCAAAAACCAACTCGCTATTTTTTTGTTTTGTTTTCAACTTCAAGGTCTCCGTTGCTCAGACATTTTAACTTAACAGATAGCTTATCGTTTTCAACAGCAATATAATACCTGGTCTGGCCTTCAAAATTTAATTCAAGTGCTGTTTTTGCCACCTGGTAACCTGCATACTTTTCAGAAATAGCCAATGAAACACTTAACGGCACCTGATCTGCAGAAATATGCCTGGATGTGCCCACTAATTCGCCTGATTCATCGTAGGCAGCATCTACTCTTACGCCATTAAGCATAAAAGAAGCAAAATAAAAATCACTTGTCTTTTCCCATTTTACCTGGCTGGCTTTGGAAAAATCATTTTCAAATGCAGCCTTTACTTTAGGGGATACATTTTCGCCTCCGGCGGCAAATGCACTTGTTGCAAACAGCATTATGATTGCTGTTAAAACGGTTTTGAACTTTTTCATAACTATACTTTTTAATTGTTTAGAATTACTGCCCATGGCCGGCAGCTTTAATTACAATCCAAAAGTAGTGGTGCCAGGCATTCTGTAAAAGCACCTTTTTACAGAAAAGGTTAATGAAAGTTAACTCCCTTATAAACGGCAAGTAAATAATTTATTTTCGGGCTTTTATTTAAGCGAAACCCTTTACCAGACTACAATGGAATTTCTTTCTTAATAGTTTATTAAAAAGTGAGTTGGTACTGTTAAAAAGTGAAAACGGCATTAACTTTCTTATTAATGGACGGTACCATTTATAAAAATAAACCGGCTTATTTAAACTAGTTACCTTTATCTGGTAAGTTATGAACTACCTTGCCCACGCACATCTTTCTTTTCAGCAACCGGATATACTGCTGGGCAATATGATCAGTGATTATATTAAAGGGAAAAAACAGTTTAACTACCCACTCGCTGTTCAAAAAGGGATTACACTTCATCGTGCCATTGATAATTTTACAGATACCCATGCTGCTACACAGGAGCTAAAATCTTTTTTCAGGCCGCAATACCGCTTGTACAGTGGAGCCTTTGCAGATGTTGTCTACGATCATTTCCTGGCAAACGACCCCAAAGAGTTTGAGTCCGAAACAGCGCTGCATCAATTTGCAAAAATTACATACATGCAGCTTGAAGCCAGAATTGATCTTTTTCCGCCGCCATTCAAGAAAATGTTCCCTTATATGAAAGAATATGACTGGTTATCTAATTACCGGTATACGTGGGCGATCGAAAAAAGTTTTGCAGGACTGGCCCGCCGGGCAGCATACCTGACCGAGAGTGCAATAGCTTTTGAAATATTCAATAATCATTACAGCAGTATGCAGAACTGCTACTCGGCCTTTTTCCCCGAAATAAAGAAATTTACCTTACATCAATTAGATAAATCCTGAAAAACTGATTTCATTATCTTTAAATAAAAAAGCGATGCGTTTAGTATTAACCTTGTCTATCCTTTATTTTTCTCTTTTTGATACAGCTGCGCAGGGAACCCTGCCTCCACTTGATAAATCGCCCATGGACATGAGTTATTACCCCAACAATTTTCCCCTGCTTAAAATACAAGGCAAAACAACCGAACCGGCTATTGCCCGTGTTATATACAGCAGGCCACAAAAAAATGGCCGCGCCACTTTTGGCGGCCTCATTGAATATGGAAAAGTATGGCGGCTTGGCGCCAATGAAGCAACGGAGATCGAATTTTATAAAGACGTAAAGATCAATAATTCAAAAGTAAAGAAAGGCAGGTATACCCTATATTGTGTTCCTGCTGCAGATAAATGGACAATGATAATAAATAAGGAAACCGATGCCTGGGGTTCATTCGGGTATGATCCAAAAAAAGACCTGCTCCGGGTGGATATACCCGTTCAAAAACAAAATGAAATAACAGAAGAGTTTGTTATGGCTTTTGAGAAAACAGCAACAGGCGCAATGCTTATTATTGCCTGGGATGATGTTAAACTGACCCTGCCCGTATCATTTTAAACCACTTAAACCCATGCAACCAAAAAAGATCATTTTATTTCTCACTGCTTCATTGGCCTTGTTTTTTTTTATTTCCTGTAATCAACAGACTAAAAAAACAGCCGATGAAAATGCTGTCAGGCAAATACCAGCCATTGTAAATGACAGCAACCTGTTATCCATCGACCGGTCGCCAATGGACATGATCTATTTTCCGGTTGATTATCCAAAAGAAAAAATGGCAGCTCCCGGCCTGCAGGATCCACTGGCAAGAGTGATCTACAGCCGTCCGCAAATAAACGGCAGGACCATCTTTTCCGATTCCTCTGTATCTAAAAACTTTATCCAGCACTACGGACAAGAGTGGCGGTTGGGCGCCAATGAAGCTACGGAAATTGAATTTTTCAAACCCGCAACCATCAATGGTAAGAAAGTTTCGGCAGGCCGCTATATCATGTATTGCATACCATACCCGGATAGATGGAAGATCATTTTTAACAGCAACCTGTTCAGCTGGGGACTGCACATGGATAAAACCAAAGACGTTGCTGAAACGGAATTGCGGGTAACCAAAAACAACATCAGGGCTGAATATTTCACCATGATATTTCAAAATGCTTCCTATGGCTGCGACCTTATTATGGAATGGGGCGATATAAAAGCATCCATGCACATCAGCTTTAACTAAGGCGCACTCGTTTTTTTTATTGATATTTACATAATGTGCGGAATAGCAGGAATACTTTTAAATAACCCCAACCCGGCAGGCTCCGTCTATTTGAAAAAAATGACGGATGCTTTGGCTCACCGCGGACCAGATGGAGAAGGATTCTGGAGTAACAGGAAGAATACTGTTCACCTAGGGCACCGCAGGCTCTCCATAATTGATCTCAGCGATAATGGCGCCCAGCCAATGTCTTACGCCAACCGTTACCAGATAGTTCACAATGGCGAGATCTATAATTATACCGAGATAAAAAATTTTTTACAGAATAAAGGCTACAGCTTTACATCCAAAACCGATTCCGAAGTAATAATAGCTGCCTATGATTACTGGAAAGAAAGATGCCTGCAGCAGTTTGACGGTATGTTCGCATTTGCTATATGGGATGAAAAAGAAGAACAGCTTTTTGCAGCGAGAGACCGCTTTGGGGAAAAACCTTTTTACTATTATGAAGACGAGGAGAACTTTGTTTTTGCCAGTGAAATGAAAGCACTCTGGAAAATCGGCATTGAAAGGTCGCTCGACAAAAAAATGCTGCTTAATTATCTCACCCTTGGTCATGTTCAGAATTGTGTGGATAAGGAACAGACCTTTTTTGAATCTGTTTATTCGCTTCCGCCATCTCACTACCTGAATTTTTCTCCGTCAACCAATCCATCAAGAATAAAGCGTTATTGGCAGATCAACAAGGAAACTAAAATTGACATATCCCCAACCGATGCGGTTGAAAAATTTACAGAACTGCTCAACAGTTCGGTAAAGCGCAGGTTAAGAAGCGATGTTCCCATCGGTACAAGTTTAAGTGGCGGGTTAGACAGTTCTGCCATCGCAGCAACCATATCGCTGTTGAGCAAGAATTCGCTACCAGAAGATGCGGCCAATATTTTCGGAAACAAATATGGCCATCTGCAAAGTTTCTCAGCCGTATTTCCGGGTTTTGAAAATGACGAGTCGCCTTATATCAACCAGGTATCTGAAAGCCTCGTCATAAAAAATCACCCGGTATCCCCATCGGCTGCCGGGCTCATCAGCGAATTTGAAAAACTTTGCTATTACCAGGAAGAACCATTTCAATCTTCCGGTATTTATGCCCAGTATAAAGTCTTTGAACTGGCCCGGCAGCAACAGGTAAAGGTGTTACTGGATGGCCAGGGTGCTGATGAAATTTTAGCCGGTTATCCAAAATACATACACTGGTACCTGCAGGAAGTATTGAGCAGGCATAAATTAGGATCGACACAGGTTGAAAGAAAAGCGTTTCAAAAAAATGACCAGCCTTTTCAGTGGGATATAAAAAATTTGGTTGCCTCATTTCTGCCTTCGCATGCAGCTATGCAACTTGAAAAGAAAGAATACCTGAAGACAATTCATCACCCCGATATTAACCCGGCATTTCTAAAGTCTGTCGCCGGAAGGGAATGGGAAGGAATTCATAAACCGATTGTAACCAAACTGAATGATATCTTATATTTCCATATTGCCGAAATGGGACTGGAGGAATTGCTTCGCTTTGCCGACCGAAACAGCATGGCGCATGGCAGTGAGGTAAGGTTGCCGTTCTTAAATCACGAACTGGTTGAATTTGTTTTTTCACTTCCATCGCAATTAAAAATGCACGAAGGCTGGACAAAGTTTCTGTTGAGAAAAGCAATGAATAAAAAATTACCCGATGAAATTGTATGGCGTAAAGAAAAAGTAGGTTTTGAAACACCGCAGAAAAAATGGATGCAGGAAAAGATCATCCAGGATTATATTCATGAATCCAAACGAAAACTGGTGAATGAAGGGATCCTTTCAAAAAAAGTACTCGACAAAAATATTGATCCCAAAGCGGCATACGATGATAAGAACTACGACTGGAGATATTTGTGCGCCGCACAATTACTTTAACTTGTTATTCGCTGCTAATTCCTCAACTTTGCAGCGCACAAATGGTCACTTATAAATCAGCATACAAAATGAAGCTTGCTACAAAATTCATCCACGCAGGAGCAGAACCGGATCCCAGCACAGGCGCCATCATGACTCCTATTTATCAAACAAGCACCTATGTTCAGGCCGCACCCGGAAAACACAAAGGCTTCGAATATGCCCGCAGCCAGAATCCCACCCGTAAAGCGCTGGAAGATGCTTACGCCATTATTGAAAATGCAAAATTTGCACTGGCATTTGGCAGCGGCGTAGCAGCAACCGACAGCGTGATGAAACTACTGAACCCCGGCGATGAAGTGATTGCCGCAAACGATATGTACGGAGGCAGCTACCGTTTATTTACCAAAGTATGGGAACGCTACGGAATTAAATTTAAATACATCGATACCACCGATGCGGCCAATGTAAAAGCAGCGGTAACAGCCGGCACCAAACTCATCTGGGTGGAAACACCAACCAACCCGTTGATGAACATCAGCGATATTGCAGCCATTGCAGCCATTGCCAAAGAAGCAAAAGCATGGCTTTGTGTTGATAATACATTCGCTTCACCATACCTGCAAAACCCCCTCGACCTGGGTGCCGATATTGTTATGCACTCCGCTACCAAATACCTGGGCGGCCATAGTGATGTGATACAGGGAGCATTGATGATGAATGATGCTGACCTCAGGGAAAAATTATACTTCATACAAAAAAGTTGCGGGGCTGTACCGGGACCAATGGATTGTTTTTTAGTATTACGAGGCATCAAAACACTTCATGTACGAATGAAACAGCATTGTGAGAACGGAGAAAAAATTGCACACTGGCTCCGCAATCATTCCAAAGTAGCCAGGGTTTACTGGCCCGGCTTTGAAGACAGCCCAGGACATGCTGTGGCAAAAAAACAAATGCGTGGCTTTGGCGGCATGATAAGTTTTGTATTGAAAGATGAAACGGTGGAAGCCGCAACAAAAGTTCTTTCATCAACCCATTTATTTTCCTTAGCCGAAAGCCTCGGTGGCGTTGAATCGCTCATCAATCACCCGGCAAGCATGACACATGCGAGTATACCAAGAGAAGAAAGAATTAAAAACGGCCTCTCTGATTCATTGATAAGGTTGAGCGTGGGCATTGAAGATGCCGACGACCTGATCGAAGATCTGAAACAGGCAATCGGGTAAAATAATGAGTTATTTTGTTGAAATCATAGGCTGGATCGGCGCCGTACTGATCGTTGGTGCTTACTTTCTGAACATAAATGGCAGACTGAACAGCTCTTCACCGGTATACATCATAAGTAATTTATTCGGGGGAATTTTCTTTACAATCAATACCCTGGTTCACCATGCCTACCCGTCTATGATCGTAAACATCATCTGGGTATTTATTGCCGTGGGCGCTTTATTAAAAAAGAACAAACAGGTAAACTGATGTGTTTGTGAAAAATGATCTTAAAAAGTTTTTAGACAGAAAGGTTGACTGCTACAATCAACCTTCTTTCATTAAAGATGATCCCATTTCCATCCCGAGGCGGTTCTCAAAAAAGCAGGACATCGAGATCGCCGGGTTTTTCGCTGCCGTTTTTTCCTGGGGCAACCGCACCACCATCATCAACAAGTCGAATGAACTGATGCAGCTGATGGATAATGCGCCGTATGAATTTTGCCTGAACCATACAGATAAGGATCTGAAAAAATTACTCTCTTTCAAACACCGCACGTTCAATACAACCGATCTCTTGTATTTCGTCTCCTTCTTTAACATGCATTACCGTAAACACAGCTCACTTGAACCGGCCTTTACGCAATGGATGAATAAAAAAGACAAGACCGTTGAAAATGCACTGAACGGGTTTTATCATTATTTCTTTTCAATGCCCGATGTTCCACAAAGAACCCGGAAACACATTGCAGCTCCCGAAAACAGGTCATCCTGCAAAAGACTGAATATGTTTTTACGCTGGATGGTACGAAGCGATGGCAAAGGAGTTGACTTCGGCGCCTGGAAAAATATTTCACCGGCACAATTGGTTTGCCCGCTGGATGTGCATGTGATAAGAGTAGCTACGGAACTGAAGATATTGCACCGGAAGGTCCCCGACTGGCAGGCTGCATTGGAATTGACTTCCTTTTTACGTACATTGGATAAAGCCGACCCGGTTAAGTATGACTTCGCACTGTTTGGAACAGGTGTGATGGAAAATAAAAAGACGGTTCGGAATACTAAATAATTCCTTAATGGAAAATACTGAATTAATCCGCTTACTGAACAAGGAATTGTCAACAGACCTGGCAGACAGGCTTTCCTACGACGAAATACATGCACAGTTATCCAACGCGGTGAACCAGCTTGTAAAAAATGATTTCGAAAAACTGGTTTCTCTTCTTTACCGCATTGATGTGAGTGAACAGAAATTAAAATCATTGCTTCATCAGTTTCCCCAGGAAGATGCAGGAAACATCATCGCTTCGCTGATCATAGAGCGGCAGGAACAGAAATTAAAAACCCGTAAGCATTCCGATAATTATCGGAACAGCCAACGGGATGATGACCTTGATGAGGAAGAGAAATGGTAGTTCTTTATTGTTCCTGTAATTGTCGCTTTTGTGTTTTACTGCTGAACATCAGTTCCTGCACTTTTTCCTTATCCTCTTTTTCTTTACTAAGGTCGAACATGGTCCCAAACACATGGTCCCATAAAGTAGAGCTTACACCAAAACCAAGTTCTACATTTTTATAATGATGCAGGTGATGATTGCGCCAAAGCGGCTTCATCCATTTAAAAGGAGGGTTCCAGGCATGAATGGCATAGTGCATGGTGCCATACATAAGGTATCCCAAAACAAACCCCGGGAAAAAAGCAAATGTATAAACCGGAAGACCGATGAGGCTTGCCACCCCGTACATGATCACAAAAAGCGTGGAAGATATCAGTAAACTTGGTACAGGCGGCATGAACAGGCGTTCCTTATCACGTGGATATTCATGATGATTGCCATGAATAATATAAACGATACGCATCGCTCTTTTACTTTCCGATGCATAATGAAAAACAAACCGGTGTATGGTGTATTCAAACAAAGACCAGGAAAGCGTACCGGCAAGGAACAGGAGTATGGTTTGCCCGATCGGGATGTTTAATACGGCATGGCTGTAATAAAGCATGAAGCCAAGGATGGGAACATACAAACCCCAGATCACCAGGGGATGTGTTTTGGTCAGGTATTCCAGGTATTGATTTTTAAAAATCCGGGCCTGGCCTTTATTATGAATTTTTTCAAACTTCATAGTAAAAAGTATAGAACAAAAATATATAAACTCTTTGAAAACCTAAAACCGGATGCTCGGCTTTTAATAGTTAAATTTGCATCCATAATTTTAACAGGAATGAAACTAGTTACCTATTTAAAAGACGGTCACGGACAGTTAGGCATAGTGGTAGACGATAACATCTACCCCATGGACACCCTGCACAATGACCTGCCCACTACCATGGCCATGTTCCTTAATTTCTGGGATGACCTGATGCCCCTTGCAAGGGCTGTAGAGCAAAGAATAAAAGAGGGCCTGGCCAGGAACGTACTGGCAGATGCCTATGAAAGCGCAGAGATCATCGCCCCGGTTCCCCACCCCACCAGTTGCCGCGATGGTTATGCCTTTCGGCAACACGTGGCCGCCGCAAGACGTAACCGGAAAGTAGACATGATCCCCGAATTTGACCAATACCCCATATTTTATTTCACCAATCACAACAGCATACAGGGCCCGGGTGATATTGTATGCATGCCCGATCATTTTAAAAAACTGGATTTTGAACTGGAAGCGGCGGTTGTGATCAGCAGGCCCGGTAGAAATATTAAAGCATCGGAAGCTGATGAATACATCGGCGGGCTGATGATTATGAATGATATGAGCGCCCGTACGCTGCAGATGGAAGAAATGCTGCTGAACCTGGGGCCGGCAAAAGGAAAAGATTTTTGTACAGTGATCGGGCCCATGCTGGTTACCCTGGATGAACTGGAACAGTATGAAATTCCCTGTAAGGAAAACCATACCGGCAGATCCTGGAACCTGCGCATGAAATGCTGGGTGAATGGGATCCAGGTGAGCGAAGGAAATGTGGGCGATATGGACTGGACCTTTGCCGAGATCATTGAACGCTGCAGTTATGGGGTAGACCTCTTTCCGGGGGATGTGATCGGCAGCGGCACGGTTGGCACCGGTTGTTTCCTGGAATTGAACGGAACCGGTAAACTAAACGATCCGAATTACACCGAGCAATGGTTGCAGGAAGGTGATGTGGTAGAAATGGAAATTGAGGCACTGGGTAAACTAAGCAATACCATTGTAAAAGATGAAAGTGATTTTTCAATTTTAGCCCTCAAGAAAATCTAACCGCAGAGACGCTAAGGCGCTAACAAAATGACCAGAGAAAGATATAATGAATTGGCTGGACAGATTGTAGATGCATGTTTTCATGTTCATAAAGAACTTGGTCCTGGATTGCTTGAATCAGCATACGAATATGCATTGCTTAAAGAGTTTGAACTAAGGAATATTATTGCACACAACCAGGTACAGGTAAAATTGTTTTATAAAGGACACGATACCGGGAAATATTATGCAATAGATATCCTGGTCGAAAATGAAATAGTGATTGAGATAAAATGTTGTGATATCATTCCACCAGTATACAAAGCCCAGGTTATTTCATATTTAAAATTATCACAGAAGAAGTTGGGCTTTTTAGTTAATTTCCACGTTCCGGTCATTAAAGAAGGTATTACCCGGTTTGTAAATGATTTTTAAACTTAGCGTCTCCGCGCCTTAGCGGTAAAAAAAATGATATTCCACTTAAAAGATCTTAAACCCGCCGACGTTCAGAACTACCTGCAGCACGCCATTGCGCCAAGGCCGATCTGTTTTGCATCAACGGTTGATAAAGCAGGCAATGTGAACCTGAGTCCCTTCAGTTTCTTTAATTTGTTTTCTTCCAACCCTCCCATTGTTGTTTTTTCACCGGCAAGAAGGGTTCGGGACAATACCACCAAGCATACCTTGCAGAATGTTCTGGAAGTACCAGAAGTGGTTATCAATATTGTTGACTACGATATGGTGCAGCAAACATCCCTGGCCAGTTGCGAATATCCAAAAGGAACCAATGAATTCAGTAAAGCCGGCTTTACCCAAGAAAAAGCAACGCTTGTTTCCCCGCCAATGGTGAAAGAAAGCAAAGTAAAATTAGAGTGTAAAGTGATTGAAGTAAAACCGCTGGGAACAGAAGGCGGGGCCGGCAACCTGGTGATATGTGAAGTGCTGTGCATGCACATAGATGAAAGCATTCTTGACGAAACCGGCAAGATCGATCAGACCAAACTGCACCATGTTGCCCGCCTGGGTGGCGATTGGTATTGCAAAGTGGATGAAAGCAGCCTGTTCAAAGTAACCAAACCAAATACACAATTAGGTATTGGCTTCGACAGCTTGCCTGAAAGCATCCGCCGGAGTGAAATACTTTCTGCCAATAACCTGGGGCAACTGGCCAATGTACATGAAATGCCCTTTGTTGATCCTGCCTTTACAGACGACAGGTTGAAGAACATCATTCAGTATTATTCCATCAACCCCGATGAGATGGATAAGGAACTGCATACCTACGCCAAAGAACTGTTAGATGCCGGCAAAGTAATTGAAGCCTGGCAGATATTACTGGCGGATTACTAACCCCTTCCACATTTTTAGAAAGAAAATTTTTAATTGCAATTATTACCATCCCGGTAACCCGTTTTGGCAAATACTGCAACAGCCCCGCCGCCCGTTGGCAAATATGGCAGCATTTCAGGTATTCGCACTTCTTTCGGCGAATGATTTAGCAAAACTGCCAGCCACTGAATTACTGCTGCAAAATGCAATTATGAATGGGGAATTTATGGCTGTAGCTTGGCACCAGGATCAGGGTAACAAAATCTGTTTTGCCTGATTTGTATTAAATCATTCACTAAAAACTATTTTATGAACAGAAGAACTAAATTATTAAAACCCGGGTTGATCATTTTATCGATATTGGTATTACAGAAATCTTTTGCACAAACATTCAGGTTTGACCAGGGAGTATCACCTTTGGGTAATTTTAAATTTACTACACCGACTCCGCCTTTAGATTCACTGAATCCTAATCAAAATAATCCAAAACCTTTTTATACTTTTTTTTTGGAAATGGGAAATGGAAGGTATATAAAAGACGAAACCCAAATTCATAATGAGTTCACTACGCAACAAAAGGTCATTGGTTATAATGATCGCATTCCTGCCAATTCAACTGCATTGCTGAATTTCGTTGGCCATTACGATACCATCAGGCCTCCAAAATTGAGAATGGTATATACTGCTTCAAATACCAGCGGTTCTTCTCTTCAGCCGCAGCAGAAATTAGCTGCCGGAAAATATATTGGCCTTGATTATTCCCTCAACTCCATTTATCCGACTGTGGTAAAAAATGATATGATGACCACAGTAATCACCTATAAACCTGATATTCCCACCAAAACCGGGCAACTGGTTACAGCAGACTGTATTGTTGCATTTTTTTATAATAAAACCGACCTGGGAGGGACCATCTTTGACGCCCTGACAGCATCAAAAACATATAAGATGACATCCAATGATGGCTCAGGAGATATATCTCAACAAGTAAAAGCTATTCGCAAACATGCGGAAGAATCCGGAATTTATGACAACATAGATAATATTCCGCTCAGCGGGCAATCAACCGACATTGTGAAGACAGCATTGGGCACAGCAAAGGGACAGTATGAAAAAGCGCTTTATTTCACCATACCGGCTAATGCTTCAATTGAGGAGAAAAACATATTCCTGTCTATGCTTCCATCCAACTCTCCTTCAACCGGAAATTTAACAAGTATTAAAGCGTATATCATCAAATACAACTCTGGGGGAATAATTGGCGAGCGGTCAGCAGATTCTACTCTTCTTTTTAATGAATATGCAAGCGATCCCAATGGGATCATTACTTCGCCTGCCTGCTTAGATAGTTTTCCCAGGCCTTTTACAAACAAACCAATCAATTATATCGTGGATTTTCAAAATGATGGCGAAGATTCGACCCCAAAGGCAAAAGTTACCGTTTATCTTCCTGATGGAATCCCCTTCCCTACATCTGGCTTACTAAATATAACAGCCAGGGTAAAGGAGCAAGACATTTCTTTTGAAAAATATAAAGTAGAAAATGAAAATTCACGTAACACTTATCAATTTGTAACAACCCGGGAACATAAAGCAGGAGTAACTTTTACTTATAGGAGTATCATTTTCAGAATGCCTGATGTCCAACTACCTGGCACACGCTTCCAACCCCAACCCACCAATGGGAGTCTCCGGCATGGCAGAATCAGTTTTACTTTATACACTTCAAATAACAGAGATCAAATACCCGAATGTATGTATTCAGGCATCAAGATTGTCTTTTATAGTACAATAGAAGGCAGGCAAAAGGAAAATTCTCCGATTCGTGACTATACATTAACCAGGCGAAATTGTTCGCATACAAACCCTTTGCCTGCCTGCTCCAGGTATTCAAAAGCCGGTGGACCAGATACACGATAGCCATTGATTTCAATCTTTTAATATAAAGCCCTAATTTGTATTAACAAATCAGGGCTTTATGTTTTGGCATAAAACAATTTCGACATTGTTGATTTCAGGCATACTTGCTTTGGGTTCCGGATGCAGGAATAACAGATCTTCTGCATACACACACCAGCCTGATACCGTTAAAATTCATTTGTGGAAGGAGGTTTATGATTCACTCAACGACAAATTTTACACCACACATAGTGCCGGGTTCTTAGAACAGGCGGGCCCCTTTGCCGACAGTATTTTATCCAACGAATCATTTCTCTTCAAAGATTCGGCACAGCGAAAAATATTTGCCGGTACATTATTCAGCCGGGCCATCGATCTGAATATGCTTGGGAGATTCATCCAAAGCCGTGAATTGCTGGAGAAATTCTTTATTATCTATAACGAATATAAAATTCCAAGGCCCGATTTTCTTGCTTATGCCCAGGTAACCCTTGGCAATATCTACAGCCGCTATGGAGATTATAAAAAAGCATTACTCTTGCTCAACCAGTCGCAGGCATATTACAGCGCTGACAAAAAAAATACGGAAGAGATTTCTTCCGGCATCCTTAATACTGCGATCCCTTTAAAAGAATTGCATCGGTATAACGAAGCAGAAAAGATCCTGCAGGAAATTTTTCCATTAGAGATCGGGTCAAAACGAAAAGGAAAGGCCTGTATTGAACTTGCCGATATCTATACGCGGCAGCTCAGACTTCCCGATGCAGGGATTCAATTGCAAAGGGCTAAGGAATTCCTGGTAATCACACCTTTCAAGGTTTTTGATAAAGACCGGGCAGATACCTATTCATTCCTGTACCGTATTGAAGGCGACTGGTTAGCTGCTGATAACAAACCCACGCAGACCCTGGCAGCCTACCAACGGTCACTCGATTCAGCAAAGATTGCATCAGGTGGAAACTTACGCAGCCGCGAAATCGGCAAAACCTATATCGCCATGGGCAAGGCGCTGGAACAATTGCAACATTATGATTCAGCATTGCAGTTTTATAACAAGGCCTTATACACGGTCATCGGCATTGATACGCTGGATAAATTTTCATTACCGCAACAAAAAGACCTGTACGCAGAGAATACCATTGCCGAGGCTTTATATGCAAGAGCTGCCTGCACCAACGCCAGGGGAACAGAAAACGCAGCAGAAATGGAAAATGCTGTAACCTGCTATAAATTTGCTTTTGAGACAGAGCGGAAATTGTTGGATGCATTTTCGTACGACGAATCCCGCCAGTTAATGCTCGAAGAAACCAGGAAGGAAACTGAGAAAGCCATCGCCCTTTGCTACCGGCTTTATCAAAAAACAAAGAATAATAAATGGGCTGATGAGGCATTCTTATTTGCCGAACACAATAAGGCCTTTATATTAAACGAATCGGTGCGCCGCAACACCGCCGCTTCTATTTACCTGCAGCATGACCCATTACATGAAAAACGGCAGTCGGTAAGAAGTGAATTATCCATGATCGAAACGGAATTGGGTAAGCAGCATGCAGCTGTTAAACCCGATACGGCTCTAACCCGGGCGTTGCTGGCCGCCAAAGAAAAAAATGAATTGACGTTACTTGAAACAGAGAATAACCTGCGGATAAAATACCCGGCCTACACAGACTGGTTAGCAAATGAATCTTCCATAAAAGCAGAAGAACTCATCAGCAAAACATTATCATCGGGCAACCGCTTCATCGAATATTTCACCGGCGATTCATTCAACTATGCCTTCAGCGCAGAAAAAGATAAACCACTTGGCTTTTACATGCTGCCTGAAAAAATAAAAGCCGGTACAGACAGTTTTCTCCATTACTTCAGCAACCGGAATATGATCTTAAACGAACCGGCAGGATATGGGGCGGCGGCAAATAATTTATACCAATCGGTACTGGCACCTTATATGCCAACAGGCAGTTCCAGCTTACTCATCATTCCCGATGGATTTATTTCCTTGATTCCTTTTGATGCGTTGCTTACCGGGCCCGTCGCTTCGGTAAATATTTCCTCATTCCCTTTCCTCATTAAGCAGCAGGAAACCCATTATGCTTTTTCCTGCCGTACCCTGGTTGAACAGGCAAATAATAAAAACAACACAACCATCCATACGGTAACAGCTTTTGCCCCTGTTTTTTCCGGCAGAGAAAGAGGGCTTGCCCCACTCCTGAACAGCAGCAGCGAAATTGAAGCCGTAAAACAACTTTACCCGGAAGGAAAATTTTTCAGCGGTACGCAGGCAACGATGAAACAGTTTGAGGATAATTGCAGCAATACGGCGATCATTCACCTGGCTACACATGCCGGAACAGGAAACCCTGTTGCCATGCCGGGAATAGAATTTTATGACTCCACTTTATACCTGAACCGCATTTACAGTATGCCGGTGAAAGCAAAGCTGGTAGTGCTTAGCGGCTGCGAAACAGGTACAGGATCTGTAAATAAAACCGAAGGGTTGATGAGTCTTGCACGAGGATTCAGTTATGCCGGAACCAAAAATGTGATCGGCAGTTTGTGGCCAACAGACGACCGGGTATCGGCAGAGATCTTTAAAAATTTCTATGGCGATCTTAATAACGATAACTTTTCAACCGCACTACATAAAGCAAAACTTTCAGCCCTTGAACATGCTTCTGCGGCCTCTGCTTCGCCGTATTTCTGGAGCGGGTATATATATATTGGCGCACCGGGTGAAAACATGAAAAGCAATTCGTTTGGCTGGGTAAAATTGTCCTTGCTTACAGGCGTACTGTTGTTATTTGCTTATTTTATTTTAAGAAGAAGAAATAAAACTTAGTTGGGCAGTTTGCCAAGCAATTCTTTTGCCCTGGTAAAGTAGGGAGATGTGGCAGTTATCTTTTCCAGGTAAGTACGGCATGGGTCGATATTTTTTTGTTTTAATGCCATTAAAGCCAGGTACCATTGGGCAGTTTCGGCATAAGCAGTTTGCCCGGATGCGGTTGCTGAAAATATTTTTTCTGCATCCATATAAGCCCCCGTTTCCATATAGCAGATGGCCAGCGAGAATTTCACCTGTATGTCATCAGGTTGTTGCTGCAGGTATTTTTGCAGCAGGGGCAGGGCTTCTATATAGTGTTTATCATTGAATTTATTGGCTGCATCCGTTGCAAGAGAATCTGCTGAGCTTCCCCGCTGCTGAATATTCAGCGGATCATGAACAGCAAATTGGGCATATAATTTTTCGGAAGAGGGTTTAGCAGGGAAAAGAAAATAAAGTCCAGCAGCTAATAACAACAGCAAAGAAGCTGCAACCGCTATCCATGTCTTGAACGAACCTTTTTTCACAACCGCTCCGCCAGCAAAATATTTTTTATTCATTTGCTGCAGTGTTTCCCTCAGTTCATTTTCATTTGGCGAAGCACTCATTGTTTTATTGATGCTGTTATATAATGTAAAGTCGTTGCGCAATTCCGCATTTGAAGAAAGTGCTGCTTCAAAATCCATCCGCTCCCCGGCATCCATTTCTGCCCCGAGGTATCTTTCTATTTTATCTATCCATTCTGGTTTCATAAAGTATTACCATTTTAAAGCGCTAAAGCCCGGCGCTTCTTTTACCAGGCTTATCAGCTTGCTCATGCATTCCGTTTTCTTTTTCCGTACATAGGCATACGTAAAATTCAGCATGGCTGCTACTTCCTGCAAGGGTTTGCCACTCCAGGAAAGGGTTAACAGGTTGCGGCAACCTTCTCCCAGTTCACCCAGTTTTTCTTCTACCAGGTTCTTTCTTTTTTCCTGGATATGCAGGGCCTCATAATTTTCCGATACGCCTTCATTTATATTAAATCCTTCATCCCCCGCAATTGTTACGGGTTTCCCCTTTCTTTTATGCAACTCATTTATCCAGCGGTTTCGGCAAACCAGGTAAAGAAAGGCATCAAAAGGACAGGTGAGTGTAAACTGCTGGCGGGTTGCTTTGCGATGCAACTCGATCAGCACCTCCTGGAAGAGGTCGGCTGCATCGGTCTCGGTACCGCTGTTCTTAACTACAAATTGCCTGATACGGCCTGCATAGCGGCTGTATATCTCTTCGATCAGTAAAGAATCATTGTTCTGTAATGCTTCTATGTATTTATGGTCGGGGTGTGCAGTCATAAACCGAAAGAAAGTTAATGCTTTTTTAAAAAAGGGGTAACAAAAAAAAGAGCGGGTGGATATACCTATGAAACAAGGCAAGAACCTTACTTGTTATTCTACTCATTTCAAATTCAGGCTATGATACCGGTTCTGATAATATTATACTTAAAGAAAAACAGGCAACAACTGAAAACAAGTTGCCTGAACCTGTTGCTGCACAAATTCAGCATCATCAAAATTCTTGTGCTGTTAACCGCCTGTGTTGCCATCGGCAGGGCAGCCATCGGACAAACAAGGCATTACCAGTATGAAGTAAAGAAAGGGGGCAGTGCCATCGGGGAAATAAATATAACGCATACGGTTGCCGGGTCTGTAAATTCCCTGTTGCTGGTATCCGATATCAGGTATCGCCTGCTATTCTTGTTCACCGCAAAAAGTAAGGAAGAAGTGGTTTTTACAAATGGGGTGATGACCTACTCGTCGATTTACCGGGAACAGAATGGCGATAAAAAGATCCAGGCAAAAACCAGGAAAGGTTTATCCAGTTACATCATTGAGAAGGACGACAGCAAGAAGAATGAATTGAACATACCGGCCATTTATTTTCATACCATCAGTCTTTACATAACCGAACCGGCAGGATACCGGGCCGTATATATCGACAAGTTTCAGCAACTGGTTAACATCCAGAATATTTCGGCACATCATTACAAAGTGGTATTCCCCGACGGTAATTACAACGAATATTTTTACCAGGACGGGGTTTGCAAAACAGTAAAGGTGAGCCAGTCTTTTTTTAATGCAGAGATCGAACTAAAAAAAATATATTAAAATGAACCCATTATTGATCATATCCTCAGCCAGCCTGCTTGCTTACGGGCTGTTGTACGAACTGAGTCGCTATGCTTCCCTGAGAAAAAGCGATAAGATCGCCGAAGTGTTGTATAAAGAAGGAAGTGAAAGCCTTTTACTGAAAAAACAATTTGCAGGAACGATGGCTTTAAGTATTCCGGTTGTCATTTATTTCCTTTTATATCCGGATGCCCAAAAACTACTGGCACTTAAACCCGTTAGTGCATGGATATATGTATGGCTGTCGGCAGTTGTTTTAAGCCTTATTGCCACCAGCTGGAATACAACCATTCAGCTCCGCAAAATAAAAAGGATTCATAACACCGGAATGAAGCAGGCTAATCTTGTAATTTATTTCTCCGGCAGGATCATTTTCCTGTTTCTCTATGAATTATTCTTCCGGGGAGTTTTGCTTTTCAGTCTCATTTCCCTGGCGGGCAATGTTGTTTCCGTTCTTGTAAATGTTGCGCTTTACACCGGGCTTCATGTGCACAGTTGCAAAGATGAATTGATTGCCACTGTTCCGTTCGGTATCCTTAGTTCTGTCATCTGCATCTGGGCAAACAGCATCTGGCCGGCAGTTATATTGCATATAGTTGTGGCGCTTACTGCCGAATTAATGATGGCCATTTCAATAAACAAACCTTACAAACTTTACATCGCATGAAAATATTCATCACAGGTGCAACCGGCTATGTAGGCAACCAGCTTGCCCGGCAATTGATGCAGCAGGGGGAAGAATTAACCCTGCTTGTAAGAGATCCCGGATCAGTAAACCTGCCCGCAGGAAAAAATGTAACGATTTTCAAAGGGGATATCACCGATGAAGACAGTGTAGCGAGGGCAATGAAAGATTGTACGCATGTATATCACTGCGCCGCCGTCGCAAAGCTTAATGCTTCCGATAAAAACATTTTTTACGATGTCAATGTAAGCGGCACCCGGAATGTTATGGAAGCTGCCCTGCATGCCAATGTTCAGAAAATGGTATTTACAAGCAGTGCAGCGGTATTTGGCCCTTCGCTGAATATTCCGCTTACAGAAAATGATCCCCGGATCGAATCTTTTGAAAGTGATTACGATTTTTCAAAACACCTGGCTGAAAACCTGGTTAGGGAATTTGTGAACAAAGGATTGAATGCGGTGATCGTAAATCCAAGCAGGGTGTATGGACCGGGACCTGCCACATACAGCAATGCAGTAACAAGAATGATACAATACCTGCTCACCAAAAGGATCCTCTTCTTTCCAAAGATCGATGACTACCGAACCAACTACTGCTACATCAACGATGTGGTGAACGGCCACCTACTGGCGATGGAAAAAGGAGTGGCCGGTGAAAATTATATCCTGGGCGGTGAGAATATTTCCTATGGCGAATTGCTGAAAACGGTGACGCAGCAAACAGCAATAAAAAACCGTATCGTAAAAATGCCGGTCGCACTGGTAAAAGGCATCGCATTCCTTTCCCGATTAATAAACAGGAACACCGAACTGACTCCATCGCTCATCACAAGATTTGCAAAGAACCGCATGCTGAACAGCCAAAAAGCCATGAACTGTTTGGGATACCGGGTCACTTCTTTTAATGAAGGCATACAACATACCATCGATTTTTTAAAAACAAAGAAATCATGAATCAGGAAAAATATACGCTGATAACAGGGGCCAGTACCGGCTTTGGAAGATCGCTGGCACTGGAGTGTGCCCGAAAGGGACAGAACCTTGCATTGGTCTCATTGCCTTGCAAAGAGCTTTTTTTTCTTGCCGATTTTATACGGAAGAATTATGCCGTTACCGTTTTTTGTTTTGAAAAAGACCTTTCCGTTGAAAAGAACTGTGTTGAACTGCATGAACAGATCAAAAGAGCGGGCATTGCAATTAATATCCTCATCAACAATGCAGGCATCGGCGGCACCGATTATTTTGAAGAAAAAGAACTTTCTTTTTACCGGAGGCAATTACAGGTGAATGTGATGGCTCCTACATTCATCACCCATTTGTTCTTAGACGATCTGAAGCAGAACGACCCTTCTTTTATCTTGAATGTAAGCAGTCTTGCCGGTTTCTTTTGCGTGCCTAAGAAACAGGTCTATGCAGGATCCAAATCATTCCTGCTTTCCTTTTCAGGCAGTTTGTGGTATGAGCTAAAGAAACACAATATCTCCGTATCGGCCGTTTGCCCGGGAGCCATGAATACAACAGCAGAGCTTACTTACCAGAACAAGACAGCCAGCCATTTATTAAAATGGTCGGTCATGAACCCCGAGCAGGTTGCGGGCATCGCCCTGAAAAAAATGTTGCAGCGAAAAAAGATCATCGTACCCGGCTTCTGGAACAAGGTGATCAGGATGTTAGACCGTATCCTCCCTGAAAAAATAAGACAGCTTTTAATTGAAGGGCAGTTAAAGAGGATCGAGAACTATGTGAAGCAGAAGAACCTCAGATCAAAAGCAGCATACCCGGTGGCCGCATAATTAATACATCACCAAACTAAATTTTAAAAATGGAAAAGATCCGCTTTATGCCAGAACCTCCCAATGAGTTTTACAATACCTTGAAACAACGGGTTCATACTTATTTTGCTGATAATAAAATAAGCCGCTATGCCAATGCAACAGCTGTTGCAAAAGCGGCTGCTTTCTTTGGCGCCTGTATAGCAGCTTACGCAACCATTCTTTATGCGCCTCTTCCCTGGTGGGCATTTTTTCTTACCTGGTTCTTCATGGGCATGTGCATGATGTTTACGGCGATGAGCATTGTACATGATGCTGCACACAGTACATTCTCATCCAAAAGATGGGTAAACCAGTTCTTACTTTCTTTCGCAAACCTGGTTGGCAGCGATGGCTACATGTACAAGTATAAGCATACGGTATCTCATCACCCGTATACCAACATCCCCGGCATTGATATCGACCTGGAACAAAGTTCCCTGGTGAGAGTAACTCCTTATACCAGGTCGGCAGCCAAACATAAATATCAATACTGGTATATGAAGATCTTATACCCGTTCTATATCCTGTTCTGGATACTGATCCGTGATTTTAAATATTACCGCAGGGAAAAGATCGGGACCGTAAAAGCGCATCATGCTATTGGTCATTGGGTGTTTCTTTTCCTTAGCAAGCTGTTTTATATTTCGTACATACTTGTTCTTCCTTTCCTGGTATTGCCCAATCCGTTCTGGCAGATACTGATCGGTTTTTTCCTGATGCACATCGGCTCGGGCCTGGTAGCCATGTTTGCCCTGCTGGCAAATCATGTGGTGGAAGATTCGTTGTTTGTGGTGCCGGATGAGAATGGCTTTATAAACTGCAGCTGGGGCGAACACCAGTTAAGAACAACGGACGACTTCAGCCCAAACTCTCCGTTGGTAAGTTTCTTTTTTTGTGGACTGAACCATCATGTGGCGCATCACCTGTTTCCCCGCTATTGCCATGTGCATTACCCGGCCATCACCAAAATTGTTCGTGCCACTGCAGCGGAGTTTGGGTTACGTTATCGCTATAACTCCATCACCGGCGGATTGTCTTCGCATTTCCGGTTGTTGAAAAAACTAGCAAAACAAAAACAACAGCAGGTTAAAGCAATTTATAATGATGAACTGGTAAAACAGGTTGTATAAATAATGATGCTTAAATTTATCAAACAGATGAAATATATCTTTTTCCTATCCATATTCCCGTTGTGCTGCTTTGCACAATACACGCCCAATCAAAAGATACAACTTAAAGCAAAAGTTATTTCAGATTCGGGGACAGTAAATGGCTATTTTGTTGCCGGGGCGGATTCTACTGTTATAGTAAGTATCACAAAAAGATATTCGGCCGCCAATACTGTGAGCATCCCGGTAAATTCAATCAGGGAGATACAGGTAAAGAACAGGTCCGGGATGACTGCCGGCATTGCCGCCGGGACTTTTATCCTGGGTTTTATTGTAACAGCCGGCCTTACAAAAAACGCAGGTGACGTTGATAATGATGGTAAAACCAGTTTTTGGGAATTACTCTTTACAGCCATTGAAGGCAGTACATCAAGAAACAGGCGGCGAAGGAATACTGCCCTGATCGTTGGGGCAGCAGGCGGAACCACTTTCACCCTCATCTCTCTTTTAACAAGCAGGAAAGCAACGTTTGTTTTCCCGCTCAGCAACCGCAGGAATTATTACAATGAAAAAAGAGGAGAGATAAATGATCCTGTAAAATTTTAGGGGAGCTTAAAAGATACCTCCAAAAACTTTCTTCAGCAGGTCGGTGGTACGGGCCGCAAAATTTGACCGGATATTTTTTTCTTCCTTGGCCACCAGGTCAAACAATGCATTGGTTGCTTTCATGGTTACATAGCCGGTAAGATCTGGATTTATTTTTTTTACCAACGGGATGCTGTTGTATTTATTAACCATGTCGCCATAATATTTGGTAGCATTTACTTTATCAAGCGAAGATTTAATGACCGGTGTAAACGCCGCCATCAACTGTTCGGTGGTTTTCTCCCTGAAAAAGTGAGTAGCGCTTGTATCGCCGTTTCTAACGAGCCCGATGGCGTCCTGGATGCTCATGCTCTTAATGGCGTTCACAAAAATGGGTTTGGCATAACCTGCGGCATCTTCTGCCCCGCGGTTGATCTGTAAAATGGCTTTATCAACCATACTCCCCAGGCCCAGGTCTCTTAACGTATTTTCAACCTTACGGGCATCTTCCGGGATCAGTATTTTATAAAAAGCATCTTTAAAAAATCCGTCTTCCTTATTCAGTTTCAATACTGCACCTGCAAGGCCCTGGCTCAATGCTTCTTTGATGCCATCGGCTGCTTCTGTTTCAGTTACGCCGGTTGACTGGGGCAATTGTTTTATCACATCACATCCGTAAAAAAGAGAAGAGAATAGTATGGCAGTAAATATGTATTTCATCTTTTTCATTTTATTAAAGGTAAACAAGTTTCCTGCCAAAGCATAAACACAGCTATTCCTTCATCCATGGCTGATTGGGCAGTATAAAGTATATTTGCCGCCACAGTTCGAGTCCGCTCACTGCAGCGAGTTGAACTGTCGACCAACAATATAAAATATGAGCACACAACATCTATCAGAGCAGGAGATCATCCGCAGGGAGAAATTGACAGAATTGAATAAGCTGGGCATTGATGCCTACCCGGCAGCATTATACCCTGTTAATACCACATCGACCGCGATTAAAGAGAATTTCAAAGGAGAAGACAATAAAGATCAGTTTGCTGATGTATGTATTGCCGGCCGCATCATGAGTGTACGGGATATGGGCAAGGCAAACTTTGCGGTGATACAGGACAGCGTTGGTAAGATCCAGATCTATATCAAGCAGGATGATATTTGCCCGGGCGATGATAAGACTTTGTTTCAACTGGTCTGGAAAAAATTACTCGACATCGGTGATATCATCGGCATTAAAGGATATGTATTCATTACCAAAACCGGGGAAACTTCTATTCACGTAAAAGAGTTCACACTTCTTACCAAGGCATTGCATCCCTTGCCGATCGTTAAAGAAAAAGACGGCGAAGCTTTTGACGAAGTGACCGACCCGGAGTTCCGTTACCGCCAGCGCTATGCCGACCTGATCGTTAACCCAGGGGTGAAAGAAACTTTTATCAAGCGTACCAAAATGGTAAATGCCATTCGTGATTTTCTAAATGAACATGGTGCACTGGAAGTGGATACGCCCGTTTTACAAAGCATACCCGGTGGCGCTGCGGCAAGGCCGTTCACTACGCATCACAATGCATTGGATATACCCATGTACCTGCGTATTGCAAACGAATTATACTTAAAGAGACTGATCGTTGGGGGATTCGACTGGGTGTATGAATTCAGCCGCAACTTCCGCAACGAAGGAATGGACCGCACACACAATCCCGAGTTTACTGTTTTAGAGTTCTATGTTGCTTATAAAGATTATGAGTGGATGATGGAAACAACCGAGCAACTTTTAGAAAGAGCTGCCATGGCAACCAATGGCTCTACAAAAGTGACGGTCAGCGGAAAAGAGATCGACTTTAAAGCACCCTACAAAAGGGTGACCATGTTTGATGCGATCAAAGAATATACAGGTTTTGATATTTCCGCCATGGATGAAGCAGGCATACGTGACGTGTGCAGGCAACTGCATATTCATGCCGATGAAAAAATGGGCAAGGGCAAACTGATCGACGAGATCTTTGGCGCCAAATGCGAAGGCAATTATATTCAACCCACATTCATTACCGACTATCCCGTGGAGATGAGCCCGCTTACCAAAAAGCACCGCAGCAAACCCGGGCTGGTAGAACGTTTTGAGCTGATGTGCAACGGCAAAGAAATTGCCAATGCCTACAGCGAGCTGAATGATCCCATTGAACAGCGGGAGCGTTTTGAAGAACAAACCAGGCTGATGGAACGGGGTGATGATGAAGCCATGTTCATTGACTATGATTTTTTACGTGCCCTCGAATACGGCATGCCGCCAACAAGCGGTATTGGCTTCGGCATTGATCGCATTGCTATGTTGCTGACCAACCAGCACTCCATACAGGATGTACTCTTCTTCCCGATGATGAGGCCGGAGAATAAGCCTGAATAGTAAAACTTAATCTTACATTAGCAGTATGAAAATATCTTTTTTCATACTGCTTTTTTTTATTTGTGCAACACCCATCTCAGCACAAAAAAGTATTTCCTGTTTGATCAAAACAGAACTGGGTGAGATCACAATTGAATTATACCCCGCAAAGGCCCCGGTCACTGTTGCCAATTTCCTTAAGTATGCCGATGCCCATTTATATGACAGCAGTTCTTTCTTTCGTGCTGTTACATTAAACAACCAGCCAAAAGATTCTGTAAAGATCGAAGTGATACAGGGAGGCAATGTTGATTCTGCCAAAGAGTTTGCTGCTATCCCGCTTGAAACAACAAAGCAAACCGGCCTGCTTCACAAAGACGGGACCATTTCCATGGCAAGAGGTAAACCGGCTACTGCCACTTCCAGTTTTTTTATTTGTATTAACGACCAGCCATCACTTGACTTTGGCGGCAAAAGAAATAAGGACGGGCAAGGGTTTGCAGCCTTTGGAAAAGTTATCAATGGAATGGATGTGGTAAAAAAAATACAACTGCTTTATCCCAGCCAGGGGCAATATTTTAAACCACCGGTATATATTCTTTCTATCACCAGGAAATAAACGATCATGCAAAAATTCCTTCCGGTATTCGCAATCTCTTTATTGTTAACGTACAGCTTCGAAAATGCAACAGCGCAAAATTTTGTAAGCAACCAGCGTCCGTCAACCGGCACGGAAAGAATGGCTGCATTTAAAAAACACCAGTCTGCATTAAACACATCCCCTTACAAAAACCTTCCATGGCGCAATGTGGGACCCGATATTGTAAGTGGCCGTTGTACCGATGCCTGGGGTATCTCCGGCAATAAGAATATTTTATACGCTGCTTTTGCAACCGGTGGTTTATGGAAATCGGAGGATGCAGGAAAAACATGGAAACCCTTATTTGACCAGTTGGGTACACAGTCTATCGGCAATATGGCGGTCGCAGCATCCAATCCTGATATTATTTATGCAGGTACCGGCGAAGCAAATATTTTCAGGGCATCATTGCCCGGCATGGGTATGTTTAAATCTGTTGATGCAGGAAAAACATGGCAGCATATCGGGCTGGAGAATACAAGTACCATAGCCAGGATTGTGGTGCATCCGGCAAATCCATCCATTGTATACGTGGCAGCAGGCGGAAATGAATGGAGCTATAACAATGACCGGGGTGTCTATCAATCAACAGATGGAGGTAAAACATGGAAGCGGATATTGGGCAATGATGATAAAGCAGGTTGTATCGATCTGAGGATGGATCCTTCTGACCCAAATACGATCTATGCTTCTATGTGGAACCGGATCCGCAAACGCTGGAGCGACCCGGTGCCTGAAGACGGCGATCATATTTACAAGACAACCGATGGCGGAAAAACATGGAAGCCCCTTACCAATGGATTGCCCGATACAAAAACAACCGGCAGGATCGGCATCGATATTTCCAGGAGCAACCCATCTGTTATTTATGCCTTTGTTGATAACCACGATAAAAAAAGAGAGCCCAAAAAAGGAGAACTGGACAGCTACGGCAGGATAAAAGAAATTGTAGTGAAAGGTGTTGAAGTGTACAGGAGCAATGATAAAGGAGAAAGCTGGGCGAAGATGACCGAGAACAATGATTATATGGAAAGGTTTTGTGGTACCTATGGCTGGGTAATGGGACAAATAAGGGTTAATCCTTTGGATGAGAACTGCCTGTACATTTTAGGCTTAGCCATGGCAAAATCAAATGACGGCGGAAAAACATGGAAACGCTTTCAGCCTGTTGATACAACCGGCGATTATATACATGGAGATAATCATGCCCTGTGGATCGACCCGGCTGATTCAAATTATATCATTAACGGAGATGATGGCGGTGTTGCTTTAACTTATGATGGCGGAAAAAAATGGAAGAATTTCTATAAAAATATTCCAACCACACAGTTTTATAATATTACTTACGACTCAAGGGTTCCTTACAATATCATTGGCTCTGTGCAGGATGAAGGATCGCTCAGGGGAAGTATAAAAAATACATTCGGCATAAAAGATACAACGATCAATCAATGGAAATGGGGGCCCGGAGGCGAAGGTGTTATTCATGCCATTGACCCGGGAGATGCAAATACAATTTATACTTCTTCTTTTTACGGCCGGTTAATAAAAGCAAATCTTGACCTGGTTGATTCTTTACAGGAAAGAAGTATTGCTCCTAAAAAAGCAGATGACGAAGAAACGCACCGGGGCGAATGGCTGGCCTATACCATGATCTCGCCACATAACAGCTTCACTGTTTATCATGGTATGCAGTATCTGTTTAAATCTGTTGATAGTGGCTTTACCTGGAAAAGGATAAGCCCCGACCTGAGTTACAATAACAAACAAAAAATGGGCAAAACACCTTATGCCATTAATCACCAGGCGATAACTGCTGTTGACGAATCTGTTTTTAAAAAGGGACTGTTGTATGTAGGTACTGACGACGGCAGGGTATGGATAAGTCAAAATGATGGCGGTAACTGGGCAGAAATAACAAAGGGCCTGCCTGCAAATGCGCATGTATCAAGATTGGTCGCATCAAAATATAATGCTTCCGTTGTTTATGTCACATTAAGTGACAGAAGAGAAGATAACATCACACCCTACATTTATAAATCAACAGATTTTGGAAAAACATGGGTACGCATCAATGGCAATTTACCGGCAAGCCCTGTTAACGTGATCAGGGAAGACCCTTTGCATAAAAATATTTTGTACTGCGGAACAGATCTGGGTGTTTACTTCAGCAGGGATGGGGGAACTAAATGGATACCATTAAACAATGACCTTCCTGCATCCGTTTCTGTTCAGGATCTGTTTATTCATCCAAAAACAAACCAGTTGGTGATCGCAACCTATGGCAGGGGTATTTATGTTTTGGATGATATTTCATTTTTACAAAAATGACAGGATCATGAGGATCGTATTTTGATAGAATGAATCACCCGGCAATTACCCGTTCATCAATTTTGACCTGCTATTTCTATAAAAAAACTATCTTGTCAGTTCAATAACCAAAATATTCAGCACATGATAAAGTTTGTAAAATATGTCACCGTTGTGGCATTGGTATTTGTAAGTTTTGCTGCAGAAGCACAAAAGAAGGACCTGGGCAACGACCAGTATTTTAAAAGTAATTTCAAAGGTATCACACAAGCCCTGCCTACTGTTACAAAATGGATGGATGACAGTCATCTTATTTTAAGAAGGGACGGAAAAAATTATGTGATCGACTGCAAGACCGGTATTGAAACAGAAGCCACAGAAGCCGATATGAAGACCGAACTCAAACCGGATAAAACAGCGGTCTATCTTAAATCAGGCGATGTGTATGCGAAAATTGCCGGCACAGAAGTTCAGTTGACAAATGACAAGGGCAAAAAAGCAAATCCCACCCTTAGTCCCGATGGCAATTATGTTGCCTTTACCAAAGACAATGATCTTTATACCATCAACATCGGAACAAAAAAAGAAACAAGGCTTACTACTGATGGAAGCGAGACCATATTGAATGGTTATGCCAGCTGGGTTTATACCGAAGAGATCCTGGGCCGCCGTTCACAGTACCGGTCTTTCTGGTGGAGCCCCGACAGCAAGAACATTGCTTTTTTCAGAACCGATGATTCACCCGTTCCGGTATTCACCATCACCGATGCAAATGGTTTGCATGGCTATGTTGAAAAGGAAAGATATCCCAAAGTAGGTGATCCCAATCCGGAAGTAAAAGTTGGTATTGCAAAACCCGATGGTGGTAATATTGTTTGGGCCGATTTCAATCCGAAGGATGACCAGTACTTTGGCGGTCCTTACTGGATGCCCGACGGAAGTTCTGTATTAATTCAATGGATGAACCGCTTACAGGATAATCTTATCATCTATGAAGTGAGTCCAACTACAGGTGCCAAACGGGAATTTTACAACGAGAAACAAAAAACCTGGGTTGACCTGGATGACGAAGGCGAACGCATTCATTTCATGGAAAACAAGACCGGCTTCATTCTCTTCAATGATGCCACCGGCTGGAAGCACATGTACTTTTATGACATGAAAGGGAAATTAGTGAATGCGATCACTTCGGGTAAATTCACGGTTACCGATCTTACTTATGTAGATGAAAAGAAAGGCATTGTTTATTTCACAGCAAGAAGCCTGGAGAACACAGCAAGAAATGATTTTTACCGGGTGAATATCAATGGTAAGAATATGGAGCGTCTTACTTTAGGCGAATACAATAATAATATCAATCTTTCTCCTGATGGTTCATATTTTGTTACCACCTATTCCAATGCAACCACTCCGCCAAAGATGACGCTGATAAGCAACAAAAGAAAGATCGTGAAAGAACTGGGCGACAGCAAAGGGCCCGAATTTGATAATTACAACTTAGCCAAAACAGAAATTATACGTGTAAAAAGTGATGACGGCTTGTACGACCTGCCCATGAAAGTGACCTGGCCGGTGAATATGGATAAGAATAAAAAATACCCTGTGCTTATTTCTGTCTACGGCGGACCCAATGCAGGAACCGTGATGGATACCTGGGGACTGGGCGGTAACCAGCAATGGTATGCAAAAGAAGGATTGATACAGGTATCGATGGATCATCGTGCCAGCGGCCACTTTGGTAAAGAAGGCGTGAACTATATGTATCACAATCTTGGTTACTGGGAGATCAAAGATTACAGTACCATGGTAAAATGGCTGATCGCAAACGGCAATGCCGATGCATCCAGGATCTGCATCACCGGTTTTAGTTACGGAGGATACATGACCTGCTATGCACTTACTTATGGCAGCGATGTATTCACACACGGCATGGCGGGAGGCAGTGTTACCGACTGGACACTGTACGATTCGCATTATACAGAAAGATACATGGGCACACAGGCCAACGATGCAGAAGGGTATAAGAACAGTGCCGTGTTAACTTACGCAGATAAATACAAAGGCATGCTGCAGATCGTACATGGTATGATCGATGATAATGTACACATTCAGAACAGCATCCAGTTCATCAGCAAACTGCAGGACCTGAAGAAAGATTTTGAATTCATGCCTTACAGCGGTGGTCGCCATGGATGGGGCGGAAATAAAGGAGTGCATTTTCAGAACATGAAAACAAAATTCATTTATAAATATTTACTGGAAAAAGAAGCGCCGAAGGAGATGATCAAGTAATTGATGCTTCAATAAATCAGAGCCACCCCGTAAGTTTACGGGGTGGCTTTTTTATTTATAAACCGTGTGATGTTGCGTGGCTGAAGATTAATGATTATTTTTCGCTTAAATAAACCCAACCAACATGACAAAACTGATTCCCACAAGACTTGCAGAGGTAGGCTATGCCCTGGTGATGGCTGCTTTTGGAGCGTTGCATTTTCAAAATGCCCATCTTGAACAGGTACAAAAAAATATTCCGTCCTTCTTCCCGGGAAATGCTTCGTTGTGGATATACCTCAGCGGTATTGGGTTCATCCTGGCAGCGTTGGCCATTCTTATCAATAAATGGAAACGGGTTGCGTGCTATGCCCTGGCCGCCATGTTGGTCGTGTTCATTCTTGTTGTTCACTTAGAAGGAGCCATTAAAGACCACGACTTTTATCAACCCCTGAAAGACACTGCCCTTGCAATGGCAGCCATCATGATCGGCAACAACGCTTCTAAATAAAAAAGGTAAAAATAAAAACCCCGCTGTAATGGCGGGGTTTTTATTTATTTAACAGGAATTATCCTGCCTTCTTTCTGTTCATCCTGTTTCTGAATGTGAGGTAATCGAGGAAATAAATAACCCGTACAGACAGGCTGTTGAACTGTTGCCCGTTAACCGTATTAGATAGATTCTTTGCATAGTTGTTCTCAAACTGGCGGTTAAAACTTTCTCCAATGTCTTTCCAGACAATACTGAAAAAACTTCCCTGTGCAAACTGCCAGTTATACACCATATCCACACTTAAATAATTATAGTTCTGCCGTACATTCTGCGTAAATGGATTGGCGGGGGTTTTCAGGTCGCCGTATGTATCCAGTTCGTAAAACTGAACCGGGTCAACTTTGCTCCAGTAATGCCTGGCTCTTAGGGTAAGTCCCATTCGGTTTGTGAAATTGTATTTAATGTTCAGCACATTCTCTACACTGTTCACATTTCTTCTTGAGAAAATAATGGTATCGGATAATGGCCCAACCTTGCCGGCAAACCCCGACTGGTTGTGGCTGCTGCTTGCATAAACAGAACCGTCAATAGAGAATTTGCTGCTGAAGCGGATCTTTCCAAACAGGTTCAGGTCAAAATTCTTTCTATGAAACACACCGCCTGTTCCGGCATAAATGTTTCCGCCCCAGGAAAATCTTTTTGCCGCGTTACTTTCCCACCACAGGTTAACATTGATCCGACCTTTATTTTTAAATACCCGGCCGTATGATCTTGGTTCATAAAAATCATTGCTGGCAGGGCCGCCATTTATATTTGCTCCTATCCACCACAGCTTTTTGGTTTGTGCGTTAAAGTTGAAGTTGATACCGGCATTCTGGTACATCATTGACCTGCGCCTTAAAATATCAATGGGAGAAACAAGCCTGCTGTACCAGAAATTTGAATTCACCCGTAACTGGTTATACCATCCCTTTGGTTTGGTCCAGCTGTACCCGAGCCATGCGCCCTGGTCCATAGTATTGTTGTTGGTAAAATAACCCAGGTCGCTTTTGTCGTATTTATCATTGTACAGGTCCTGCCATACATTAAAGTTGAACCGGCCACTGGTTTTACCAAGGTATATGCTGTGTGCATAGCCGGTGGTGTTCTTTCCATCGCGGCCAAGAATGTTGCTGAAGCTTACATTGCCTCCTACATTCCAGGTATTCTTTTTATCATTCAGGTCAAACAGGGCAGATGTTACATTGGCATCGTAGGCTGTGCCGCTTCGCCATACATTGGTATTCACCAATGATATGCTGCTGTTGTGTTTCAGCGTTTGATCCAGTACAAAAACATTATAGTTGGTCAACGGCATTGTTTCCTGCTTACGGGATATGCCGTTGTCTTTATCCTTAAATGTTGCAAACTGCCGTTGCGTAACAGCATTCAATACGCCCACGCCAAGTCCTTTCTGTGATCGGCCACTTATTTTTGTTGCGTTAATTATCTTGGCCTGTGCCGGATCTTCTTCTATGGTTTCATTCGGTTGTGGCGATGCCCAGTTCTTATAAGTAGATTCAATACCGATACGACGGCTGTAAAAGAGATTTCCTTTATTGAACAGTTCTGTTCCTTCGGTAAAGAAAGCCCGGTTCTCATTGAATTTCTGTTCAAAGGGGCTCAGGTTCAAAACCCGGTTATCGGATTGCACCTGTCCAAAATCCGGTATCAGCGTCATATCTAAAGTAAATGCCTGGTTGATGCCGTATTTAAGGTCCATCCCGCCATTAATGGTTGCCGAATTTTTTTTAACGCCTTGTGCAGCCGTACCATCGTGATTAATGTAAGTAGAAAAATAAGGTGAGAATTGTAATCGCATGGGTGGCTTGATATCTTCCAGTCCGTTATAAAAACCTTCCTGCGTTAAAAATCCATTTACATTCGGATCAATGGATTGCCAGAATAACTGTTGCCCGCTCTTTTGCCTGCGGCGCACTATATTCAATCCCCAGTCCTGCACTTTTTTCTTTCCGAACCGTATGGCAGAGTAAGGAATGAACATCTCAAAACTCCATCCATCGGCCTGTAGTTTGGAAGCACTTTGCCAAACAGCATTCCAGCTGAAGTCTTCGCTGTTTCCATTTGTATTGGGCGATACTTTCGCATCCATCTGTTCTCCCAGCGGCGTTACAAAATATTCGAAGCCGTTCAGCTTATCCTTATAAGTATCGAAAATGACTCCCACGAAATCATTATTGCCGAATCCATCCCGGCCGGTTAATTCTGCCGCAATGCTGTCTTTGGTCTTTTCATGTAAATACCCGCCAACATAAATCCCTTCATTGTTATATACAAAATAGATCTGTGTGGCATTGTCCTGGTTTTCGGGCTTGAATGGCTCAGGACGGAGCATAACGAATTTATCTGCCACGGGAGCTTCTTTCCAGGCTGCATCATCTAAAATCCCATCTAATTTAATGGCTGAGTGAATTCGTTTGGCGGATAAGTTTCGTTGGGCGGTTTGGCTGTACCCGGCAACAGATACGAGTATACAAAAGCAGAATGCTTTCAGTTTAAAGGAAATCATGGCTATACTTTATTGGTTTGCGAAAGCATCATTCATGGCGAAATGATACTAATACGAATTTAAACGTACATGCTCCTATAAATGTTACCACTCATCAAAGAAAATTCCTTTTAGGTTTTTATTAACATGGCATTATACAAACAGGTCATTGTATAAGTGGCCGCCGGGTACAACTGAATATTTTTCAAGATCTGTTATTCCTTCACCGGCTAATACTGTTTCATCAATAAAACTGTTGCCGGTACATGATGTGGATGGTTTTGATAAAATAAAATAAGCAGCATCGGCCATTATTTCGGGGGTACGACTCATTTTCATCAGCATCTCTCCGCCCAATAAATTATTAACAGCAGCAGTGGCGATCGTGGTACGTGGCCACAAACTGTTGGCAGCAATATTATATTTTTTTAATTCAGCGGATAAGCCGAGTGCAATCATGGTCATATCATACTTGCTGATGGTATAGGCCAGGTGTTTTTCAAACCATTTCAGGTCCATATTTATAGGTGGAGATAAATTGAGGATATGTGCATTGGTTCCTTTTTTTAGATGGGGGATGCATGCCCGGCTCATCATGAACGTTCCCCGTACATTAATATCATACATCAGGTCGAAGCGTTTGGGCTCGGTTTGTTCGGTTGGCGTTAAGTTTATGGCCGATGCATTGTTCACCAGGATATCAATGCCACCGAATTTTTCAACTGCTTTATCAACCACGTTCTGGATCTGGTCTTCAAAACGGATATCGCATTGAACAGCAAGTGCCTTACCACCGGCTGCTTCCATTTCTGCAGCCGCAGAAAAAATAGTACCGCCAAGTTTGGGATTCTCTTCCACGCTTTTTGAAGCGATGACGATATTGGCGCCTTCGCCTGCGAGCTTTAAACCAATGGCTTTGCCAATTCCCCGGCTGGCTCCCGTGATCAAAGCTGTTTTATTTCTGAATGACATAGGTACTTTTTTTCAAATCTACCACAAAAAGCACAAGGGCCGCCTGTGAAAAAAAATTAAACAAATGTTTGATTAATATTAAACAATCGTTTAACTTTGCGCCTTATTTTAAATTTTATGGATTTTAACGACAAGCAGATACAGATCATTGAAGCAGCAGAGAATCTCTTTGCTGATAAGGGTTTCGACGGTACTTCGGTAAGGGATATTGCCGAAGAAGCCGGGATAAACATCGCCATGATATCTTATTACTTCGGCTCTAAAGAGAAATTGCTGGAGGCCCTGTTCAGCTACCGGGCAGAAGGCACCACCCAGAAACTGGAGAGCATGCTGCAGGATAAGCAACTGGCCCCGCTGGATAAGATATACATGATGATCGATTTCTTTATTGACAAATTTCACAGCCAGCATTGTTTTCATAAAATAATGACGAGGGAGCAGGTGGCTAATAATCGGGGTGTTACTTCAGAACTTATTCAGCGTTTAAAAAAACATAACCAGCAATTGGTTAAACAACTGATCCAGGAAGGGCAGAAGAGCGGTGACTTTGTAAAAAATATTGACATTCCTATTTTAATGGCAACCCTGATAGGTACGGTTGGCAACCTCGTTACAACCCAGCATTTTTACCGGGAGATCAACAACCTGCAGGCCATGCCGGAAGATCAGTTTCAAAAACTGATGAAGAAAAAGATAAGTACCCATTTGAAATTCATTTTTAAAGCTATACTCACCCATGAAGCATAAACTTATTTTACCCGTACTCATTTTGCTGGGTACCCAATTACTATATGCTCAGGAAAGCAGAACACTTACCTTAAAAGAAGCCATTGAACTGAGTTTGAAAAACAGCAAGCAGTTAAAAAGCAATGAAGCAAAAATTCTTGAAGCGGCATCGGCAGTAAAAGAAGCAGAAGAGAAAAAGTTACCCGATGCAAGTGTAAGTGGTTCCTATCTTTATTTACCCATTCAACCAACGATCGACCTGAAAACAGGTTCGGGAAGTGGAGGCCCTTCTGTAAACCAGGCCATTTATGGTATTGCGAATGTTTCCATGCCTTTATATAACGGCGGCAAGATCAGGTACGGCATTGAATCAGCTAAATTCCTGGAGCAAGCCGTTAAGCTGGATGCAGAGAATGACCGGGGGGCTGTGATCCTCAACATCATCAGTTCCTGTATTAATTTATATAAAGCTCACCAGGCAATTGAACTGGTAAAAGAAAACCTTGCACAATCGCAGCAACGGGTAAAAGACCTTTCCAATCTTGAGAAAAACGGGCTGCTTGCAAGGAATGACCTTTTAAAAGCAGAATTACAATCTTCCAACATAGAGCTTACATTACTGGATGCAGAAAGCAATTACAAACTGGCTTGTGTAAATATGAACATCATGATGGGCCTGCCTGAACAGACCGTGCTGATCCCGGATAAAAACGGCCTTGCATTACCATCAGCCATAAAATCGCTGGAAGAATACGAACAGGACGCTTTGCAAAATCGTAAAGACATAGCTGCAATATCCTTCCGGAAAAGATCAGCAGGCATCAATGTGAAATCAATAAAGGCAGAAAAATACCCTTCTGTAAGTTTAACCGGGGGATATATAGCAGCCGATATTCCAAAGTTTTTATCTGTTTACAATGCAGTGAATATCGGCGTGGGCGTTAAATACAACATCGCATCACTCTGGAAAAACAAATCAAAGGTTCAGCAGGCAGAAGCAAAAGTAAAACAGGTTACGATCGGCGAAGAAATACTGGCCGATAATATCCGCCTGCAGATAAACCAGGCATACCTGGCATACCTGGTAAGCGTAAAAAAAATACAGGTGTATGAAAAAGCCGTAATACAGGCAACAGAAAATTACCGCATCACCAAAAACAAATACGATAATTCGCTCGCCACCACCACCGAGTTATTGGATGCCGATGTAGCCTTACTTCAAACCAGGCTAAGTGTAACCAATGCAAAGGCCGATTCATTCATTGCATACAACCGCTTATTACAGGCAGCAGGAATTTTAAATAATTAATTCAGTAAAAAATAAAAGACAGATCTATGGATCAGCAAGTAAACGAAAAAGCTGCGGCCCCGAAAAAAAGCAGCAAGGTTTTTATCATTGTCCTGGCACTGCTCGTTGTGGCCGGAACCTGGTTTGGGTTAACCAAATACCAGCATGGCAAACATCATGAAGAAACTGATGACGCACAGGTGGAAGCAAACATCAGCCCGGTGATACCACGGGTGGCGGGCTATGTAAAAGAAGTTCGTGTCAAGGATAATCAAATGGTTAAAAAAGGCGACACGCTGATGATCCTTGATGACCGTGACCTTACCCTTCGTGTGCAGCAGGCAGAAGCAGCATTGGCAACAGCTAAAAGCAATTTGGGTGCAGCGGAATCCAATACCAGTGCTTCCAGGGCAAACATTGCAAGCGTAGGCGCCGGCATATCAACCATTGATGCCCAGATAGACGCAGCCAAAGTGAATTTGTGGCGGGCAACGCAGGATCATGAGCGTTATGCCAACCTCATAAAAGATCATTCCATCACACAGCAACAATACGAACAGGCACTAGCAGCAAAACAAACTGCAGAAAAGCAACTGCAGATACTGGAGCAGCAGAAGAACCAGGTGAAGCAGCAAACCATTGCTGTGGCTTCACAAAGCAGTGCAACCTCAGCACAGGTAAATGTAGCAGGTTCTGTTATTAAACAACGGGAGGTGGAAGTAGCAGAAGCAAAACTTAATCTTTCTTATACCGCTGTTGTGGCACAGGAAAGCGGGCTGGTATCAAAAGTGAATGTACAGGAAGGTCAATTCATACAGGCCGGCCAGTCTTTATTCAGCATTGTGATCAACCAGGATGTATGGGTAGTTGCCAATTTTAAAGAAACGCAATTTGAAAAAATGAAAGTGGGGCAAAAAGTTACGGTGCATGCCGATGCATTTCCCAGTCATTCTTTTGAAGCAACGCTTACATCCTTTTCCCCGGCCACCGGTTCCAGGTTTGCCTTATTGCCTCCCGATAATTCGAGCGGCAATTTTGTAAAAGTGGTACAACGCCTGCCGGTGAAAATTGAATTCAATAAAGCAGCAGATCCTTTGGTGAATGAACTGAAACCGGGGATGAACGTTACGGTTGACGTACATGTGAATTAATAAAAACCAGCCGACAGGATAAACTGTATTTATGCAACAAATGGATTCTTTGGTAGAGTATGGCGGAAGAAGGGTTATCATCACCATCACAGCTATCTTTTGTGCCCTGCTGGAAATTGTGGATACCACTATTGTTAATGTGGCTCTTCCTAAAATGCAGGGAACTTTAGGTGCAACGCTGAGTGAAGTGGGTTGGGTAATTACAGCTTATGCAATCGGCAATGTAATTATAGTACCCATGACAAGCTGGCTATCGCAACAATTTGGCCGGCGTAATTATTTTGCAGCATCCATCATTCTTTTTACCGTTTGTTCTTTTTTATGCGGGCAGGCAACGGGTATCTGGGAGTTGGTTGCTTTTCGTTTTTTACAGGGCCTGGGAGGCGGCGCATTATTAGTTACTTCGCAAACCATCATTACTGAAAGTTATCCTCCCGAAAAAAGAGGTATGGCACAGGCTATTTATGGATTGGGTGTAATTATTGGTCCAACACTTGGTCCGCCATTGGGTGGTTATATTGTTGATCATGCATCCTGGCCTTATATCTTTTATATCAATATCCCAATTGGTGTAATTGCAACTTTACTCACCCTGCAGTATGTAAGAAGTCCGAAGTACGGAGAAAAAAGTGCAGTTGCTGATATTGATTGGTTAGGCATTGGCTTACTGGCGCTGTCCATTGGTTCGTTACAGTATGTGTTGGAGAAAGGACAGGATGATGATTGGTTTAACAGCAGTACCATTCTGTATCTTGCCATTGCAGCAGGCCTTGGACTTTACTTCTTTGTATGGAGAGAACTCACTTTCCGGAAACCGATAGTAGAACTGCGGGTTTTAAAAAACGGTAACCTGCGAGTAGGAACCATCCTGTCCTTCATCATGGGTTTTGGATTATATGGTTCTACTTTTATTATTCCCTTATATACGCAAACTATTTTAGGATGGACCGCCCAACAGGCAGGTATGCTGATGGTACCTGCTGCATTGACAACAGCTGTGATGATGCCATTCATTGGCGCCATGCTTCAAAAAGGAGTTCCACAACAATATCTTGCTGCCGGAGGAATGCTGCTCTTTGGGGTATTTACATTCTGGGGCTATGTTATTTTAACGCCCGATACCAGCTCAGGTGATTTTTTCTGGATGCTGATCGTACGTGGTATTGCCATGGGGATGTTGTTCATTCCCATAACCACGCTATCGCTTTCAACGTTGAAAGGACAACAGATCGGGCAGGGCGCAGCCTTCACCGGTATGATGCGGCAATTGGGCGGCTCATTTGGAATTGCTTTGATCACTACCTATATCTCCAGGCAGAATATATTTCATGCCAGTACATTGACATATAAATTAGATGCCAGTAACCCGGCTGTACAACAACGGGTACAGGGCATACAGCATGCGTTGATCAATAAAGGAATGCCGGCAGATGTTGCAGTTAAAGCCAGTTATGCAGGGTTAGAAAGAATTGTTGCTAAACAGGCCGCTGTATTATCCTACATGGATGTCTTCCTGGCATTGGGTATCATGTTCCTGATCTGCGTTCCATTTGTATTAATGGTTAAAGGAAACAAGAAGAAAAAGATAGACCTCTCAGAAGCGATGCATTAAAAGATCACATTGGTAATAACGTGAAGTGGTGAAGATATTCAACCGGGGCTGAAATGAATACGGATTACTTCCACTCAGTGCTTTTTTGTGTATAGCCTTTTACATAAAAACTGTAATTGCTGAGCCTGTTTCCCGGGCGATTACTGAATCGCCTGGTATAAATTGCCACCGAGCCGCCAAACCCATCCAGGCCAAGCCTTGATCCCGGGCTGTAAATTTTTACCAGTTCAATATCCTGTACACTTATTGAGTAGGGTGAAAACTCCGGGTCGGCAAATTCATCAACAAAAATATTCACTTTCTCATTCCGCCAGTATAAAAGAGTACGCCCGGTTGCTTCATCATTTACTGTAACAAGCCCTGCGATATTTGCAGTGAGGTAACTGTAAATGTCTGAATAGTTTCTCAGTTCATCATTGTCATGGAAGTCGATTGTTTTGGCATTGTCAGAAGCAAAGAGCCCGCTCACATTTTCATTTTCATATCTTTCTCTTTGCCCTTTTTGTTTGGTTTTTACCACAACTTCCCGAAGCAGTTGTTTGTCCTTTTTATCTGTGATGGAAAAAACATACCCATACGTTGCCACATCTGTTTGGATATTTTGTATTTCTGCAGTTCCTACCGTCACCAACTCTGTTGTTACTGCTTCTGGAATAAATACAGAATCGAGGGGTGTTTCAATGGATATCTTTAACCTGTTCTCCTTGCTTTTCTGTGCCGGCGAAAAACCAAAATAGACCGAATCAGTGTAGAAGAGGTTGTCGATCTTAAAAGAACCATCGGATCCAAGCTTAACGCCATCAATTATAGGCGCTTTGTTTTTTGTTGTGGCAACATAATTAATTTCTTCGTCTTCCTCTTTGGCATTTACCATCTTCCCTTTTACGGCAAGAAACCTGTTTTGCAGCAAAAAATTAAATGCGTAGGTTCCGTTGGGAATACTGTCATTTATCTTTAAGGCGATCTTATAACGCCCTTTTATAAAAGGGTAACGGTATTTCCAGCGCTGCCCCGTCTTTACATTATCAATCCACAAGTGAAGGGTTTGTGCAACCCGGTCGGACCGGTAAGGTTCTGTATATATTTCTATTTCAATGCTGTCGCCATGCACAAGATTCTGCCTGTCGAAAATAACAACCAGTGTATCGGCCGCAATCCCCTTTGATGCAAAAGCAGATAATACCAATAACAGTATTGAAAATGCTTTTGCAATCATCGGTTTAAAATTTATACAATAAACAAAATTATCCCAGTACCGCCTCGTGTGTAATGTTTGTATTCAGCAATTTTGAAATGGGGCAGTTTGCTTTTGCTTCTGCCACGGCTGCATCAAATTGTTCTTTATTAATGCCGGGGATCTTTGCTGAAACAACCAGGTGTGATTCAGTAACAGCGCCAGCGGCAGGATCCAGCGTTATTTCACACTTTGTATTGATCTCATCGGCGGTAAATCCTGCAGCACCTAATACAAAACTAAGTTTCATACTGAAACAACCAGCGTGGGCGGCTGCTACAAGCTCTTCGGGGTTAGTACCTACTCCTTCTGCAAAACGAGAGTTGAAAGAGTATTGCGTGTTACTTAATACGGTACTTTGAGTAGTCAGGTTACCCGTACCTTCTTTTCCGGTGCCATTCCAAACGGCAGTTGCATTTCGTTTCATGTTGTTTATTTGCCCCAAACCCCTAAAGGGGCTTTACCTTTTAAAAGTTCAGGGTCTTGTTTAATTGTTATAAGAAATTTTATTTTAAGTTCCTGTTGTATTGTTCTTCATTAAATCCCACAACCAGGTCATTGCCTTTTTCAATGATGGGCCGCTTAATGATGCTGTTGTGCTTACCCATTGCTTTTACAGCAGATGACTGGCCGCTTATTTTTTCCTGTTCGGCTTCCGGTAATTCCCGCCAGGTGGCGCTTCGTTTATTAAAAATGTTTTCCCATCCCTTCTTAGTACACCACTCATTCAGTTTCTTCTCCCCAATACCTTGCTGTTTGTAATCATGAAATGAAAAAGGAATTTTGTTTTTGTTCAGCCAAACCATTGCTTTCTTTGTGGTATCGCAGTTCGGGATACCATATATTGTTACTGCTGCCATTTTAATAGTCCGGTAGTTTTGGTTTTGTTTTCATGATCGACTCTATCTTATCCAGCAGGTCCGGCGTAAGCATTGCAGCCACATCCAGCGCTTTTAAATTATCAAACAACTGTGTTTTTTTTGTTGCACCCAGGATGGCGGTACTTACGTTTTTATTTTTGATACACCAGGCAATGCTAAGAGATGCTGTGCTCACGCCCATCTTTGTTGCCAGCTCGCTGAGTTTTTTTACCTTTTTCACTTTCTCATCCATTATCCACCTGTCTTTTAACCAATCAAACCCTTCCAATGCAAAGCGGCTTCCCTTAGGTATGCCGTCGTTATATTTTCCGGTCAGCATTCCCGAAGCCAGCGGACTCCAGATGGTAGTACCCAGGCCAACGTTCTTAAAAATTTCCAGGAATTCATTTTCCATTTTATCTCTTTCAAACATGTTGTATTGCGGTTGCTCCATGGTGGGACCGATCAACCTGAATTTTTCCGCTGCCCGGTGGGCCTCCATGATCTCAACGCCGCTCCATTCACTTGTTCCCCAATACAATACCTTTCCCTGTTGTATGAGATGATTCATAGCCCATACTGTTTCTTCAATGGGCGTGTTTTTATCGGGCCGGTGGCAGAAGAACATATCCAGGTAGTCGACCTGCAATCTTTGCAGTGCCTCATTACATGCTTCCATCAAATGCTTGCGGCTGCAGCCGGTCTGGTTGGGTTTGTTTTCTTTTCCCCGCCATCCCCAGAATGCTTTGGAAGAAATCGTGTAGGAAGTACGGTCCCATTTTTTCTTTTTTAAAACACGGCCCATCATTTTTTCGCTTTCGCCCAGTGCGTATACTTCCGCATTATCGAAAAAATTAATGCCGTTATCATAGGCAATGCCCATTAACTCATCGGCAACCTTATCATTGATCTGTTTGCTGAAACTTACCCAACTTCCAAAAGATAAAACGCTTACCTGCAAGCCCGATCTGCCCAAACGACGATACTCCATAAATTACTGTGTATTTAAAACTCTAAGTTAAGATAACAAAGCCAAAATGCTTTTTGTTTTACACTAACTTAATCTGTGGGAAACTGTGAATTGGGGACCCTGATAAAACTATTGGTCACATTTTTAATTACCCATTCTTTAAAATCCTGCCGGGCTTCCATCCCAACTCCGTCAATGATCTGAAGTTTGCGGCGGATGCGTACGACCTTATCGGTATAGAATTCAAACCCTGTCCGGCTTCTGTCCCACCACAATTCATTGCAATAAAGGGTGTCGCCTTTAACATTGATCACCCGAACGCTGTCTTTGAGAAAGACCTTACTTTCCTGGTCGTAGTATTTGCCATACAGGGCATCAAGCCGGCTGTCGATGGCTCCTGTTTCATCATAAAAATCCACGTGCAGTTTATTGGGAAATTCAACATAGGGTTTCATATCCTGAACCCGTAACATCTTAGGAGATAAAAGTTTCGCTTTTGCTTTTCCGGCGAGGGTATAATTTATGTCAACAATGTTCACTTCTTCAATGCCAAGGTTCTGGCTGTTCATATCCTTCACCTCCTTTTCTGAATTTTCGCAGGAAAAAAAGAATAATGTAAATAAGATCGCCGGGGCGTTTTTCCACAACTGTTTTAGCAGTAAGAAACGGGATGATTTACCTGAAGGAACAACCATGTAATGCGATTACGGTAAATAAAACTAAAGTTAGCTTAATAATATTTACGCTTCTGGAACCAGTTTGCATTCATTGAAAGGCCAATGCTGATACGAACAACATTCTCCCGAAGATTGGTTTGCTTATTACCCCTATTACCTACTTCAATGGCGGTGTTCAGCATCACAAACTCCCCGGTATAACTGATCTTTTTTAAGGAAGTCAATGGCATACCCGTACCAATGGTAAAACCATATTCGGGCCTGTTCTTATTTACGTTGATATAATCTGGGCCATAATAGAAACCGGCCCGGTACTTAACAAAGTTGAAATACTTGATTACGGGATTGTTTATTTTATTGGGGAAATACTGTGCACCAACCCGGATGGTCCAGTTGTCTTTTACTGCATCCGTTTGCCCGTAATAGCGGTAGCTGCTCCAGTTTCCGTATTCAAGATCGGCGCCGATCATCCAGTTCTTATCTAAGTAATTTGCTCCAATTCCCACTCTTGCCGGGTATTTGATCTTTCCTTTCACGTCTTTGTCTTCAAAAACACTATCAATGCGATAATAGCTGCCATTTGGATCATAGAAAATTGTTTCCCGGATATTATCGCTGTGGGCTGTCAGGTTCTGCTGCATATTTCCATAAAGACCGAGCTTCAGGTTCTTTGTAGCATTGCCATTCTTGTCTTTCTCAAGCGGAATATCATATTGAATACCCGCATTAAAAAAGAAACTGCCAAACGTTGTTTTATTTTCAGAGTTTGAGAGGTAATAGTATGTGCTGTCGTTGATAAATGTAAGCTTGGTGCTGTAGTCTTTGCTGCCAAACATATAACCCACATTTACGCCAATGCTGAAGTTTTTTACCCGGAAACCTGATCCGATAAATGCCTGGTTAACGCCGCCCGTACCTTCATAAACCGTATTCAGGCTGTCGATCCCGGACAGGCGTTCGTTCTTTTCTATTTTATAATTTATTTTAGAAACCGGCTTTATCCCAAAACTCATTCCCCAGCGCATATCTTTCTTTGCCATTTTTGGCGTAGTGAGCGGAAAGCCTACCTGCAGGTAAGAGAAATAAGTATTGGCAGAAGTGAATTTTTTTGCCGGGTTGCTGCTTTTTAGTGTACGTGTATCTATTTCAGCCCCTATGTCAAAAATGGTTAATCCTATATTGGCAAGGGAAGCCGGGTTGGTTAAATTAATGCTTCGGGTATCATTGGTGGCTGCAGAAATACCTCCCATGCCACGGGTAAAAATATTCTGGTTGGGAGTAAGGTCGCCCAAACCATAGCGTGAATAAGGGGAATTTTCCTGGGCGTTTGCTGATGAGTACAGCCCCAAAATGATAAATAGTACGGAGGAAAATTTAGCTATTGTTAGTTTCGCTGAGTGCATAGAGACCTTTAAATAAAAAATTATAGTCGGCAAATATCTTGTTTTTAAGCTGCCCGGCAAAATAGCTTGTATCCCCCCCGGTTAAAACAGCGTTAAAGTTGCCGTATTTAGCGGCATACGCATCAATAAAACCATCAATTTCAAAGGTCATTCCGGCTATTACGCCGCTTTGCATATTTGTTTTTGTATCGTATCCAATAAGCGGAAAATTCCAATCCTTTTTTACCAGGGGCAGTTTTGCCGTATAATACTGCATGGCTTTGAACCGCATTTCCATGCCCGGGGAGATGCTGCCTCCCAGGAACTGCTGGTATTGGTTTAAAAAGTTATACGTGATGCAGCTGCCGAGGGCAATGATGAGAGTATTCTTTCCCGGAAAAAAATGGGCAGCAGCGGCACAAAGAGCCAGCCTGTCTGAACCGATCGTTTCGGGTTTAGCAGCTGGTACGGTAAAGTTGATCCGGGTAAGATGAGATACTTTATGAAAAACCGTTTTTGCTGCAAGCAGTTCTTCGATCGATGCATTATGATCGATCACCGAAGAAAGAATTGCTTTTTGAGGTTTATATTCAGCAAGTAACTTTTCAATCGTTGCTGTGCTGTCATCTTCCAAAACAACATCATTTATATATTTATCGCCTTCAAACAAGGCCGCTTTAAGCCGGGTGTTCCCAAAATCGAAGCACAGCGTTTTTGTCATCAGAGTCCCTTTAGGTTTTTAAAGTGTCCGTTCAGCTTTACCTTTTCTTTCAGTGTTTCCATTTCAGCAAGAACGGGTATTACTTTTTTAAGATGGCGTTTTAAATATTCCTGGCGCTGCAATTCCTGCATCAGTTCCAGCAACTCGTATTCTTCCTGCAGGGATAATCCGGCATGATGCGCCACATCGTAACTCCATAGCTCTCCCTCAGGCTTTGGAAATTTTTTCTCAATATTAAGCAGTTTGTGCAGTTCCTTTACCCCTTTCACAATGCCCTGCATCAATGCCCGGTTCCCTTTTTCATCATTATCCGGGTAACTTACAATGGCGCCGCTGTATAATTTACGGGGTAAACTGTTTATCATTTCCAGCATGCGGAAGACCTGCAGTCCCTCTGTTTTAATATCCATCTTGCCATCGTCATACACGTTGCTGATCTCCTTGACCTGCACCACCGTTCCCATTTCGTTTATCTTTTCATTTATTACCGATGGAATACCAAATGGTTTCCTTGTTTCGAAACATTCGTTGATCAGTTGCTTATAGCGTGGTTCAAAAATGTGCAGGTTCAATTGTTCACCGGGGTAAACAACAATGCCGAGCGGGAATATTGGGATGAAATTGGTCATGCTTAGCTTAATAAGTAAGCAAATATAAGACCTCCAATAGTTATGAAACCCTGATTTAAATGTTTAAGTTTACTACAGGCAAAAGCTTCTGGCCACAATTTATTGTTCAATACATACCATTTAAGTTATGTTCCGGAAGCTATTATTATCTGCTGTACTTGTATTTTGTTGTATCATTATCAGTGATATTATCCCTTCCTTTCAATTAAAGTTTCCAACTCCCCTTTTTGATTTTACGAAAACAGGTCATTCAGCCAAAAAAAGATCCACAGCCAGCAAGCCCTTTTGGGAAGTTAATAAAAAAAACAATATCGTTGATACGGCTGCTTTAAAGCAAAGCAACTGGTATGCTGATGTAATAAGGAATATTGAAGCAAGTGAATACGAAATAAAGAAAGATGAAAAAACAGGTTTGTATTGTGGTTCTAACCGGCAACAGCAATTAAGGTCTTTTTATAATTACAATAGTTTTACACTGCAACCCCGCAGTGAAAAACATGATTGGACATTGAGCATGCTGCTTTCTGGAATTTATGCAGGCAAAAAATTAATTGGACAACCCGAACAAAACGATCTGCCAATAACCAGTTCCAATAAAATTGTTTTCAGCAATGCAGGCTTTTCAACCGAGTATATCAATAGCAAAGAGGGGGTAAGGCAGAATTTTATCATTCAAAAGGAACCTGCAGGTAACCCTCAAAACATAAATATCAAACTGCAAACCAATAAAGGTTGGTATGTTAATAAAGTGCACGATAAAGAGTTGCACTTCGCAAGAGCAGAAGGTGACCAACTCTCCAGAAAAATTACCTACAACAGTTTAAAGGTTTGGGATGCAAATAACAAAAAGTTGTATGCAAAGTTTGTAGTAAATAAAAACCATGCTGCATTTGAGATTGAAATAAATACTTCAGGCGCCGTTTATCCGGTAACTATTGACCCGTTAAGTACAACACCTGATAATATAATCGATGATTGTGACCAGGCTAATGCAAATTTCGGAGTTAGTGTTGCTTCTGCAGGAGATGTGAATGGAGATGGGTATAGCGATGTGATCATTGGAGCTTATAGTTTTGACGATGGTAGTAACACGGATGAAGGTCGGGCCTTTGTTTATCATGGTTCAGCTACAGGTTTATCTTCGACCCCGGATAATACCCCGGATGATGCAGACCAGGCTGGCGCTGAGTTTGGATTTAGCGTCGCTTCGGCAGGAGATGTAAATGGGGACGGATATAGTGACGTGATCATCGGTGCCTATGGATATAATGACGCTGGCAATAGTTTTGAAGGCCGGGCCTTTGTTTATTATGGTTCTGCAGTTGGTTTATCTGCTACACCCAATAGCATTCTTGATGATGCCGACCAGGCAGGAGCTCAATTTGGAATTGCAGTTTCGTCTGCAGGCGATGTAAATAATGACGGATACAGTGATGTAATTGTTGGCGCTTTGCAATATACCGACGCTGGTAATACATTTGAAGGCAGGGCTTTTGTTTACCATGGTTCTTCAACGGGGTTATCAGCCACACCAAATAATACTCCTGATGATGCCGACCAGCCCCTTGCTTTTTTTGGAAAGAGTGTAGCTTCCGCCGGAGACATAAATGGTGATGGATACAGTGATGTAATTATTGGCGCTTACGGATATGATGAAGGCGGTAATATAGATGAAGGGCGTGCATTCCTTTATTATGGCTCTGCAGGTGGCTTAGGTGCAGCGCCTAACAGTATTCTTGATGATGCTGACCAGACAGACGCCCGTTTTGGTATAAGCGTCGCATCGGCCGGTGATGTAAATGGAGATGGATATAGTGATGTGATCATTGGTGCTTATGGCTACAATGATGGTGCAAATGGTGATGAAGGGTGGGCATTTGTTTATCATGGTTCTTCTACAGGCCTATCCGCCACACCTAACAGCATTCTTGATGATGCCGACCAGGGTGCTGCAAATTTTGGGATCAGTGTGGCATGTGCGGGGGATGTGAACGGAGACGGGTTCAGTGATGTGATTGTTGGATCTTATGCATATAATGATGGTGTCAATCCGGATGAAGGAAGGGCTTTTATTTATTATGGCTCATCAAGTGGTTTATCAGCCAGCCCCAATAATACTCCCGATGATGCCGACCAGTCATTTGCCCAGTTTGGTATCAATGTTGCTTCTGCAGGAGATGTGAATGGTGATGGGTATAGTGATGTTATCATAGGAGCCAATGGATACAACGATGGTGTTAATACAGATGAAGGGAGGGCTTTTGTCTATCACGGCAGCCCCGATGGATTAACATCAAGCCCGGTAAATATTCTTGATGATGCCGACCAGGGTAATGCCCGTGTTGGCTGGAGTGTTGCCAGTGCCGGTGATGTAAATGGTGACGGATACGACGATGTGATCATTGGGGCGCCTTATTATGACGATGGCCCCAATACAGATGAAGGCAGGGCTTTTGTTTATTATGGTTCTGCCACAGGTTTACCGGCTACACCAAGTAACACCCCGGATGATGCAGACCAAAATGGAGCTTTTTTTGGCAACAGGGTAGCCTGTGCCGGTGATGTAAATGGCGATGGGTACAGTGATGTGATCATTGGTTCCCCTTATTATGATGATGCCGGGAATGGTAATGAAGGCCGGGCTTTTGTTTACTATGGTTCCGCCACAGGTCTGCCGGCTACTCCAAGTAACACGCCGGATGATGCCGATAAAATTAACGCTATGTTTGGTACCAGCGTAGCATCTGCCGGTGATGTAAATGGCGATGGGTATGGGGATGTAATTATTGGAGCTTCCAACTATGATGATGGTGCTAATAGTCAGGAAGGCCGTGCTTTTGTTTACCTGGGATCTGCCAGTGGATTATCTGCAACCTATATAAGCTCACCGGATGATGCAGATCAGTCAACAGCTTTTTTTGGGGTTAGTGTAGCATCTGCCGGTGATGTAAATGGTGATGGATACAGTGATGTGATCATTGGTGCATACGGATATAACGATGGAGCCAATGCAGATGAAGGCCGTGTTTTTGTTTATTATGGTAATTCAAGTAGTATCTCTGCTTCCCCAAATGTTGTACTTGATAATGCAGATCAGCTAAATGCTTATTTTGGTATGAGTGTTGCCGGCGCTGGTGATGTAAACGGAGATGGATACAGCGATGTGATCATTGGATGCCCACTTTATAACGATGGTTCTAATTTTGATGAAGGACGGGCCTATGTTTATTGCGGCAGTTCAGGCGGCCTCTCTACTACTCCTAACAGCATATTGGATGATGCTGACATGGGAGCTGCTGAATTTGGATTCAGTGTTGCTTCCGCCGGCGATGTAAATGGTGACGGATATAGTGACGTAATCATAGGCGCTATTTTATATGGCTTTGGCCCTACGTCCTTTGAAGGCTGGGCTTTTGTTTATCATGGCTCTGCCACAGGATTATCGGCCAGTCCCAATAACACTCCAGATGACGGTGACCAGTCTAATGCTTCCTTTGGAACCAGTGTAGCGAGTGCAGGAGATATAAATGGCGATGGGTACAGTGATGTGATAATCGGAGCTCCATATTATACCGAAGGAGCCAATACATATGAAGGACGGGCCTTCGTTTATTATGGCAATAGCAACGGGGGCCTCCGCAATAATCTCCGCCTCTATAATACAGACCTTATAACACCCATTACCCATTTTAATATAACCGAGCCAAATTTATTCGGCGCTGGCTTGTTCTCAAAATCTCCTTTAGGCAGGGTTAAGGGTAAGTTGGTTTGGGAAGTAAAAAGCGAGAGTGGTAAATTCAGCGGGAACCCCATCACCAACAGCACAGCTTACCTGGATAAACAGACATTATTTACGGACCTCGGCATTGCGGGTATAGAGTTAAAAAGCCAGGTGCAAAAAGTAGGAAGTAAAGCCAATAAAATACGTACCCGTGTTGAATACGATAAAGCAACAGCTATCACCGGCCAGGTATACGGGCCATGGCGCTATCCTGCAGGATATACACAGGGTGCTTATGGAATGAATTCAATCCCCCTGCCGGTAAAATTAAATGAGTTCAATGCAGCATTGATCGCAGGGAAAGTGCAGCTATACTGGTCAACAGCCTACGATGAGAACGTGGCTGCTTACCAAATAGAACGAAGCGCCGACAACAGGAATTTTACAGCGGTCGGGACGGTATCTTCACTTCATCAAAACAATTACCGGTATACTTTTACCGATAACAACCCGCTTAATGGCAGGTCCTGGTATCGTTTGCGTATTCTTGATGAATACAGCCGTATTAATTTTTCAAACAGCGTTCTGATCAAAAATACCAATGATGCCGTTCTTGTTTACCCAACGATCGTTGGCAGGGGTGAACCGGTAAACCTGCAGTTCAGTAATAATGTTACAGAAAATACCGAAGTGCTGCTGGTTAATAGCAGCGGGACTTCTGTTTTCAGAAAAACGATCGTCATTGCTGGGAGTAATAACTACCCGGTGATTTTACCTTCATTGCCTTCGGGTGTTTATGTTCTATCTGTATGGAATAAAAGGGAAAGGATCGTTTCACAAAAGATCATTATCCGGTAGATTCAGTCAGGCTTGTTCTTAAACATATCATCCAGGTAATGATATTTCATAAACGTGTACCAGGCCGTTGTTCTTGCAATGACAAATCCTTCTTTGCCATCTAAAAACCCCAGGCGGAAAATATAATGCTGCACAAATGCAAACACCGGTGAAAAGTATTGTTTAAAAAAGTTCGGTTTCTTTCCCGATTCAAAATACTTCTTTGCATTCATCCGGGCATAACCGGCCATTTTATCTTTATATTCCTGCCGGTTGTGAACGGTATGATGCAGGATATTCCCTTTGAGCATGGTTATCTTAACCCCTTCCGGGAAAAGCAGGTTTTCATGAACGGCGGCATTGTTCCATTGCACGTTGTTCCGGTTAAACAGCCGGATGTGTTTATCAAACCCCCACTCGCCAAAGCGTATCCATTTATTGCAGAAGAAATTTTTAAAGCGGATATTGAACACTTCATTCTCATCCTGCAATGAAAGCTGTTGCAGGGAATGTTTCAATTCCTCATCAACCGACTCGTCGGCATCCAGGCTTAATATCCAGTTATTCTTTGCAGCAGCAATGCCTTTGTTCTTATTGATGCCGTATCCTGCCCAGTTGGTTTCAATGACCGTGGCGTTGAATTGCCTGCATAGCTGAACGGTGTTGTCGGTGCTTCCGCTGTCAACGATCACCACATCCGAAACCAGCGGCTGCAGGCTTTGCAGTGTGTTGCTTATTACATGCGCCTCGTTCCTGGTAATGATGACGACCGAAATGTTCATGCTGCAAAGAAACAATAAAAGAGCATGGAAAATTTAACGCATAGGGAATTTAGTATTGGTTTATATAAAAGCGATTTTTGTTTAATGTATTTATAGCAGACCGGTAAATTAATACCGAAAGCATTAAACCGATGGCTGTTGAATTTCTTATATTTAGTGAGACAATGTAACCGGTTTTGAAGATCAATTACAAAATCATAAATACCGGCGCTGATCTTAACCGGCAGTTTTTTATTAAAGATTATTTAGAAATGAAAGTATTTGATTGTTTCACTTTTTTTAATGAGCTGAAGTTGCTGGAGTTTCGCCTGAAATTCCTCAATGACTTTGTTGACTTTTTTGTAATAGCAGAGTCAAATCTTACTTTCAATGGAAAACCTAAACCATATAATTATCGCAAGGCTAAAGAAAGGTTTAAAAAATGGGAGCACAAAATTATTTATATACCTGTGCAGCAAAATACAGAAGGGCTTGTATTTAAAAATGACAATAACTACAACCCCGTAAGCGCTGCCTGGAAACTGGAGAACGGACAACGCAACGCTTTACTGCAGGCAAGCAAACAAATGGATGATGCTGACCTGGTTTTGGTGAGCGATCTTGATGAGATCCCCGATCCTGCTGTTTTAAAAAAACTGAACCACTCGAAACTTCCTGCCGCCTTTTCATTGTTGTTTCATTATTACTACATGAACTGCCAGAATATTGGTGAAAGCAGGTGGTGGAATGGTTGCGTTGCTGCTACCGGCAGGCAGTTTAAAGAAATAACCCCCCAGGGATTGCGTAACAATCGTGATGTATATCCCTCTGTTGCAGCAGCAGGCTGGCATTTTTCATTCTTAGGCGGGGCTGAAAAAATAAGATACAAGATCAGGTCTTATGCCCATACGGAATATAACAAGGAAGAATTTTTTGATGAAGCCCATATTGAAGATTCCATTCTGAAAGGAACCGATGTACTTAAAAGGAAGGGCGTTGTTTTTAAATTTATGCCGTTGAGTTTTTACCCGTTTCGTCTTCAGCATTTCATGAAGAGGTATCCCGGCTTCCTCCATCTTAACAAAACCAATGCTTTAAAAGATCTTTTTTATTTCATTCGAAGAATTAAAAAAGGAAGTTTTTAATAATGCCGTTAAAAAACGATACATATCCCCTGGTTTCGGTTGCCATGTGCACTTATAATGGGGAAGTCTACTTAAGGGATCAACTGGAAACCATTATTAATCAGACTTACTCAACCCTGGAGATCGTAATTGTTGATGACGGCTCAACAGATAATACAGTTCAGGTCATTAAGGAAATGCAGGCCAATGATTCCCGCATTCATTTTTTTCAAAACGAAAAAAATCTTGGTTATAATAAAAATTTTGAAAAGGCCTTTTCCTTGTGCCGGGGCGATTTTATTGCTATTGCGGACCAGGATGATATCTGGGAAACAAATAAAATTGAATACATGATGAAAGCATGGTCCGAGGGTTCTTTGTTTATATATTCCCTGTCAGGCAATTTCAGCAATAATGATTTTGCAGACAGAAAACCTGCCCCGGATGTTGTTTATACCAATATTGATGATGTACATAAACTGGTTTTTAACAGCCCTGTGCATGGCCATGCCTGTATATTCAAAAAAGAACTGCTGCCCCTGTGTGTACCTTTTCCGGATACTATTTATTACGACTGGTGGATGAGTATGCACGCTGCTGCAACAGGCTATATTGGCTGTATACCCAAAACCCTCACCTGGCACCGGGCACATAACAGTAACAGTTCAAGGCAAATCATGTCTGTTAAAAATAAAATGCAAAGAGATGAAGAGCTTAGAAAGCAATCCATTTCTTTTATTGAAAACTTTTACAACAGGAATGTATTGAACGGACAACAGAAAACTTCTTTATTGAAATATGCCGGTCTCTTAAAAAAACTTGATGGCAAAACTTTTTCCGTCGCTATGTTCAGTTATGTATTTAACAACCGTAAATTGATATTTCATTATAAGAGAAAGAAATTGTTTATAACGCTTTCATACCTGAAACATGCATACAGGATGGGTTACAGCGGATTACTTTAAATAGTTTTTACTTGTTTAAACCTTTTTCTGTAACCAGGCGAAAAGATGCTCCCCAGGCATCCCAGTTTAATGTGGCGTCGTATTTATTTCTGCTGCTGATACAAAGTTGACGGTAAGCATCCTCCTTAGTATACAGATCCATAATTTTATCTGCATATGCTTCAGCGCCTGAAGATAGTGGTAATGTAAAGCCATTTATCCCGTTCTGTACATAGGTGCTAACACCACCGGTGTCTGTGGTAATAGAAGGAATTCCAAATGCACTTGCCTCACAAAAAACGATGCCGGCACATTCTGCCCTGGTAGGCAAAAGTAAAAAATCTGTTTGGAGCAGGATGTTATATAACCGGTCAGCTTCTTCTTTTACACTTTTATTAATGAACGGGATAACTGTAACATTTTTATCGCTGATAAATAGCGGTGGCTGACAGCCAACAATTTTCAATTGTACCTGTATCCCTTTTTTTTGCAGGGCATAAAATGTATCCAACGCAATCTGTCCTCCCTTCCTTTCCCATTCAACGCCCATGAAAAGCAACTGACAGGTCTTGTTTTTTTCTTTTTTCAACTCCGGAACAGCAGGTATTAAATCCAGGTTGGCACCAAGGGGCTGTACGGTGATTTTATTTTCTGGTATGTGATAATCATTCATGGCAGATTGCTTTGCCCAATCTGAAGCCAGCATGCAATGTGTTGCATTGTTAATGGCACTGCGGTCCATTTCAATTCCCTGTTGTATGTTATACGGGGCCAGGTTACCAAAAGAATCATAATATCCCTGTAGTTGCTGAAACGTAGCATCTGCCATATATATGATTGGCACACTTGTTTTACAATACGCAATCAACTGCGGGGCCCCCGGCACAAACAATATATCCGGTTTTAACTTGCACAACTCTTTCTCTAATTTTTTGCTGAACCATTTTGCATACCCCCGCAAAAACTCTACTGCAATTTTTCTGTTATGCAGTTTTTGAATTTGCTTATGAAGAATCAATTTTTCCCGGATATGCCAGGGCCATTTGTAATGTAATATCTGAACATCAGCATTTTTTTTAATTGCCTGGTAAGCATAAAAATAAGTGCCCGACCAGGCGGTCTTATCCAATGGACTCCACCTGCCGGCAAAACCAATCTTCATGGTAAATTGTTTTATAAATATTTCCTGGCAATGCAGTTATAGGTAGTGTCGGTTTCAAAAATATCTTTCCCGTTCATGTGGCTTAAATAATCATCCCATGAAAAATGCTCCCAAAGATGATGTAAGTAAGCCTTGGGGAAGGGCGTAACTTTTTTAAACATGGCTTCCAGTCCTGGTTTATTATACAAGGGATAATAAAATGCATAAGGATCCAAAATGGTCACTTTGTCCGGATATTTTTCTGCCAGTAGCTGTGGAACAAGAACAGAATGTTCATTCCAGTATTTATCATGACCCTTTGAACGGAAGGATGCGTACGTATCAAGCCATAAATTCACAAATTCGCTGTTCTTTTCTGACAGCAATACGGCGTTACACAACCCGGTAATTGTATTTGTATCAATTAAGTGAAAATAATTCCTGAAAGCATACTTATATTTTTGCCTCCAGTTCTTTGGAATGTATTCAGGCTTCTGCTCCTGCCCGATAACAAAAGAATGGCCTAGAAATTCGTGCAGGGGTTTTACACAGATGGAATCAAGATCAATATAAATGCCTCCGGTTTCTTTTAAAGCCAGCAATCTTACCACATCTGCTTTATGTGCTACATGGTAAAGAGGCCTGCCCATAAAACTTTCAGGAGCTTTTATTTTATTAAGTGTAAGCAACGGTTTCGATTTTTCCCACCAGCTTCCTTCCGGTTCAAACTCGTAATGAAAAATAACAGCTTCTGGCTTATTTACCGCTATCGCCGATTTGATAGCAAGATAATTCACCAGGGAAAAAGGCATTCCTCCAAAATCAGGTGCCATACCAAATATAAAGTGAATAATATTGGGAATCATACCTAGTATTTAAACTAAAAGTATTAAGATGCACATGCGCCTTTTATACCCAATGTCAGTACCCTAACTGACATTGGTCATACTGACAATTTTTTGGAAGTTGATTTTTTTCCAGTCAACTTTGTTTTATGTGGCAACATCAATTAAAAGAAATAAAGCATGGCAACAGTAAAACACTGGCCCGTTGCATTTCCTGTATCGAAAATGAAGTACCCGGCTATGAAGAGCTTTTGCAAGACCTCCCCACATCTTCCACACCCGTGATAGGTATTACTGGTCCGCCCGGTGCCGGCAAAAGCACATTGGTTGATGCCCTTATAGGCAAACTGGTAGGTGAGGATAAATCTGTTGCCGTACTTTGTGTTGATCCATCTTCACCATTCAATTTAGGCGCCTTGCTGGGCGACCGCATACGAATGAGTGAATGGTATGATAATCCAAAGGTCTTTATCCGTTCCCTGGCAACAAGGGGTTCGTTGGGTGGACTGCATCCAAAGATCATTGAGATCAGCGATCTGCTCAAAGCAGCCCCTTTTGATTATGTTATTATTGAAACCGTTGGTGTGGGACAGAGTGAAGTGGAAATTGCCGGACTTGCAGATGCCACCGTTGTGGTAGTAGTGCCCGAAGCCGGAGATGAAGTACAGACCATGAAGGCAGGCCTGATGGAAATTGCAGACATCTTTGTGGTAAATAAAGCCGACCGGCCCGACGCAGACCTGTTTGTAAAAAACTTACGCCTGATGCTTGCGCCTGCTTTTCACAGCCATGTCATGCCGGTGCCGGTAATTAAAACCATTGCCGTGCAGAAAAAAGGCATTGATGAACTGGTAAAGAATATCAATGAGATCATCCTTCACAAAAAAGATGATGAAAAGAAATACTGGCTGCTTGCTGAAAAAGCGTACCACCTCCTGCAGCAAAAAAGAATGACCGGCGTAGATAAAGCAGCACTGAAAGAACACATAAAAAATGCCGGCGCCGGTTTCAATTTATACCGGTTCATTAAAAAATATTAGTTGCCCGTATTTTTTAATGCTTCCTGTTCTTCAAATTTTTTATTGTTCTTCCACCACCGGTAGCCGATAAGTCCCACAATGGCAAAAGGCATCATCATTAAATAAAGGATGGCCGAATTCATTCCCTGGGCCGGCTTTTCTCCCAGTTGCTGGGCTGTTTTTGTACAAACCGAACATTGGGCCCCTACATTTGCTGCGGAAAAAAGCGTAAGAGAGAAAGATAGTAGTATGCGGAAAAAATATTTCATTGCTGCGGGCAAAGGTACGGCAGTAAAGCCTATCGGAATACAATGTTTAACAGAAAAAAATGGGCCGGGTTGCTTAAAAAAACTACAGATGGCCTTACTTTGCAGTAAATACAATTGAAATATGATGAAAATTTTTTTACCTCTCCTCTTTACTTTATTTACCGTTTCTGCTGCATTTGCACAGCCCTATAATGCAAAAAATTTTTACAGGACGGGCTTAGATCAAAAGAATAAAAATATGTTCCTGGAAGCGATGGGATCGTTCAAAAAAGCCATTGCGCTTGATAAAAAATTTGATTCTGCCTACGTAGAACTGGGGGGCATCTATGCAAGAACCACCAGCCCCGATAGTGCTGTTTGGTATTTTAACAAGGCAATTGCTATTAACCCCTCCATGGTTCCGGCACTTCTTGCCCTGGGAAATTTTTACCGGGATGTGAAACCGAATTATGATTCGGCGCTTATCTGTTACCAATCTGCATTGAAAACAGACAGCCTGAACAAAGTCACTTATTACAGCATTGCCTGGTGTTATAATGCCAAGGCTGAGTATGAAAAAGCCATTCCACCTGCTGTTAAAGCACTCGATATAGATAATACGTACAGGCCGGCATACAGTGAACTGGGACATGCTTACCGGCGTACCGGGAAATTTAAGGAAGGCATTGAACAGTTTAAGAAAAACCTGGCCGTATCGGTCGTTGATGTTGCATTATTATATACCGGCCTTTGTTATACGGAATTAAAAAATAAGGAAGGCGCCCTGCAGCAATATGAAGAGCTTAAGAAAGTAAATGAAAAGATGGCCGCATCACTGAAGAGGCAAATTGATGCAATGAAATAAAGGGGCTCTTTTGTTCCTTTAAGAATTCCTGATCTCTGATCCCGTTGCCGCATTGTGAAAGATCTCCTGGTCGAAGAATTTAGGCTCTGTTACAAAGGCTTTCAGATCTCCTTTCATGACCGTTGAGCTCAACAGGTCGTCTGCCCGGTAAACAACGGGTGTTTGCGCAGCCAGTAATTTTTTTGCAGCAGATAAAGTAATTGCATAGGCATGGGTGCAATCGTGAAACCCGGCTCTTTTTAAATGCTTACTATATGGCTTTGGTAACAGGTTGCTTACCATGGTAAAGTTCCACCGCATCAAACCGAGCCCGCTGAGTATTTTATAATAAAATTGTTTTGCCTTTAGCCCTGCTGTTACCTGCTCATGTTTCAAGTATCCCAGGTAAACCAGTTCCCAATCAGCAGGAAGCTCTTTTAAAGCCTGTGGTAATACCGCCATGTTATCAGTGAGGCCAAGTACATCATCTTCCAGCACCAGTACTTTTTTCCACTGCTGCTTTATCATCTCTTCATACAGCATACGATGGGAAAGTGAGCAGGCAATTTCGCCGAGGTTCAGTGCTTTTCCCTGCCGCTGGTTTTTTTTTGTTTGTACCTCATCATAGGTTCCGTCTTCTTTCAACAGTTCTTCATTCAGTTCCAGCTTATCTGCACCCCAGAAAAAATCAAAAGACAGTCCTTCCAGCTGCTGCTTTACTTTCTGATGCCTGTCTGTAAACCGCGGCACAGACAGCACCACAATTTTATCAAAAAACTGTTCAAGGGATTTAATGGAAACTTCTGGTATGTGCATGGTTGCAAATTTACCTACAAAACCAACACCAGCACAAGTAACCATTTTGGCGCACCGGCTGTATATTTGATCACCGCAGGAATGTTTTTTTATTAACTTGCACAAACACGCAACCCAATCAAACCATCAGCCAATATGAAATGTAGGTTCTGCAGTAAAAAAATAAACAATGTACTTATCGACCTGGGCAGCATGGCCGTTTCAAATGCCTTTTTAACCGCCGAACAGTTAAACAAGGGAGAAACCATTTATCCGCTCAAGGTATTGGTTTGTGACAACTGTTTTTTGGTGCAGGTGGATGAATACCAGAAAAAAGAAGAGATATTCTCGGCTGAGTATGTATACTTTTCCTCCGTTTCGGATTTCTGGCTTCAGCATAGCAAGAAGTATGTAGAAAAGATGATCACTGATTTTAAATTGACCAATAGTTCCCTGGTGGTGGAAATTGCTTCCAACGACGGATACCTGCTCCAGTACTTTAAAGAAAAAAATATTCCCTGCCTGGGCATTGAACCTACGGACAGCACTGCACAAATTGCCATCAATAAAGGGATCAATACGATGGTTGAATTTTTCAGCGAGGAGTTAGCTTATAAATTAGCTGCACAGAAAATAAGCCCCGATCTTATTCTTGGAAATAACGTGCTGGCGCATGTACCCAACCTCAACGATTTTGTAAGGGGATTGAAAGTATTGCTTAATCCCGGCGGGGTAATGACCTTTGAATTTCCACACCTTGCCCGGCTGATAGAGAAGAAAGAGTTCGACACCATTTACCACGAGCATTTCTCTTATTTTTCTTTTTATTTCATCTGCAACATGTTCCGGTTTCACGGGTTTGAAGTGTTTGATGTGGAAGAACTGGAAACACATGGCGGATCACTCCGGGTATATATCAGGCATAAAGAAAATGAAGCGTTGCCCATAAGCGGCCGTGTTAAAGATCTTCTAAGCACCGAGATCCGTAATGGCATTAACCGCATTGACTCCTACACCGGTTTCCAGGAAAACGCCAATGACATAAAAAATAAATTTCTTACGTACATCATTTCTCAAAAGCAGGAAGGCAAAAAGATCATTGCCTTTGGTGCGGCGGCAAAGGGCAACACCTTTCTTAATTACTGCGGAATACGGCCGGACATTATTGAATGTATTGTTGATGACACGCCCTTCAAGCAGGGTAAGTATCTTCCACAAAGCCATGTGCCGGTGGTTTCCCGCAGTTATTTTGATAACAGCCGGCCAGACATCATCATCATATTACCCTGGAACTTTAAAAAAGAGATCGTCAGCAAACTTGCCTTTACCAAGGAATGGGGAGCAAAACTGGTAACCTATATTCCCGAACTGGAAATTAATTAGACCGGGTAATCTTTATGAAAAAACCGTTTATTTCTATTTGCATTCCGGCATATAAAAGAGCGGCTCACCTGGAAAGACTACTGGAGTCGGTACGTATACAAACGTTCACAGATTATGAAGTGGTTGTTTCCGACGACAGCCCGGATGATGCAGTTACACAACTTATTGACCGGTACAGGGATTTGATCCCCATAAGGTATTGGCATAATATTCCTGCCGCAGGCACGCCTGCAAATTTCAACGTGGTAATGATTAATGCATCCGGCGAATGGATAAAGATCATGCACGACGATGATTGGTTTTCTTCAGAAACTTCTTTACAGAAATTTGCCGATGCTGCCCGGAATGCAACATGCAACTTTATTTTTTCGGCATGTAACAACATTTACTCCGGATCAGGTAAGCAGGTAAATGAATTTTTAAAAGGCTGGAAAAAAAAGATGCTGGAAGACAATACCCTTAATCTTTTATTTCTGAATGTGATCGGGCACCCGCCAACAACCATGCACCGGAAAGATGATGACATCTTATACGACCTTAATTTCCGATGGGTAACAGATGTTGATTTTTATATCCGCTATTTTATCAAACACCCGGGATATATTTACCTGAACGAAATGCTGGTGAATATCGGGACCGATGAAACACAGGTTACCAGCAGTCTTTATAAAAATCCAAAGGTCGAGGTTCCGGAATATCTTTTGTTGCTTTCCAGGTTTCCGTCGAATCTTTTATTGCAGCACGAATACGTATTTCACTGTGTGTGGAATCTTGTAAGAAGATTTCGTATAAAAAATATAGCAATGATCAGGGAACTTGGTTACGAGGGTCCTTTGCCGGATCATATCCAGGACATCATCGATTTTCAAAAACCAATTCCCCGTATCATCATCAAGCAAACAGACTGGTCGAAGATACTAATGAAACAATGCTACCGGAAGATCGCTCAGGGTTTGAATAAATAAAACGCCGCCTGGTCTGCCTGCTGTTCCTTATTATTCTGAATGGTAATTGACCTGAAGCGCTCAATATCTTCTTTGCTGTAACCGGACGCCGGTTTATTTACCATGTAGGAGCTGAGATCGGGCAATGCAATATCTTTTGCATACTGGTCGCTGCCGATCAGGCTCATGTAGTTTCCGTCAAACACCGTCTTTCTTAATTCAAACCCCGCCTGCGCTGCAAGCAACTGCATACTTTTTAAAGAATGAATGATGATATGCCTGGGTGCATCCAGGTCCATCCAGTTAGTTCCGTATTTTTTCCAGCTGTACATGCCCATTACCGGTGTCCGTATCAAAACATATTTTCCCTTCTTAACCAGTTTATATAATTGCTGCAAAACCTTCAATGGTTCATCCATGTGTTCAAAGGCATGGTGCAGCATCAGGTAATCATACTGGTCTTCTGTTTCAAAAATGCTTTTCTTATAAATGTTGATGGAGCCGTACTGCATATCCTTGTCAATAAAAGGATCGATCCCGGTAAGGTTTGTAAAGCCAAGGCTAAAAAGTGTTGACAGCAAACTACCATTGCCCGTTCCAATATCCAGTATGGCATCGTCATATTTTATCCCCGGTATTTTCATCCAGGAGTAGTAATCGGGAATTTTATAGCCGACAGATAAAAGGCCGCCAACCAATGCATTTTTTCCGTGAAGCAGGTAAGATGTTTTTATCCTGCGCAAGAGGTCGGGCTTCTGAACGTTCAATCCACGATTAAAAGAGTAATAGCCTTCGTTGGGATAGTACTTTCCCAGGTCAGCAGGTATATCCATCAGTTGCATGCAGCCACAGTTCCCACATTCCATATAAGTTAATGTTTCCCGCATTCCCAACTGCATTTCTTTTACGGTGTGCAGTTTATTGCCGTGGCTGTTACCGCATACTTTACAGTTACTTATTTCCATTTTATTTTATTCTGATGCAAACTTAATAAAGAGCAGCTTATCAAAAACAAAAATCCCCCCGGGTACCGGGAGGATCATAAATTATTTATGGATAGAAGATCTAGACTGCTTCTGTACTCATCGACTTCTGCACTTTCTTCCTGTCATCTTCGTTCAATATCACTTTGCGCATGCGGATGTTTTTTGGCGTAACCTCGATGCATTCATCCTGCTGGATATATTCCATGCATTCTTCCAGTGTCATCAGTGTTTTTGGAGCGATCCGGCTTGCATCATCACTGCCGCTGGCACGATGGTTGGTCAGCTTCTTTGGTTCCGTCGCATTCACCACAAGATCTCCTGGTTTTATATGCTCCGCAATAACCTGTCCTGCATAAACTTCTTCTCCCGGGTCAACAAAAAAGGTTCCCCTGTCTTGTAATTTGTCTATTGAATACCCGGTTGTTTTCTCGGTATTCTTCGAAAGCAATACCCCGTTATTACGTCCGGGTATGGGTCCTTTCCAGGGACGGTATTCAATAAAGCGGTGAGCCATTACGGCTTCGCCTGCTGTATTGGTAAGCATATTACTTCTTAACCCGATCAAACCACGTGAAGGAATTTCAAATTCCAGGTGCTGCATCTCGCCCTTGGTTTCCATTACGATCAACTCGCCTTTGCGCTGCGTTACCAGGTCAATAACCCTTCCGCTGAATTCCTGCGGCACATCCACTACCAGGTTTTCAAAAGGTTCACATTTTTTACCATCGATCTGTTTAACCAATACCTGTGGTTGTCCTACAGTAAGTTCATAACCTTCCCGGCGCATGGTCTCGATTAAAATGCCTAAATGCAAAATGCCACGTCCAAATACCTGGAAGCTGTCGGCACCGTCTGTATCTTCAACACGTAATGCCAGGTTCTTTTCGGTTTCTTTCATCAGCCTGTCACGCAGGTGGCGGCTGGTTACAAATTTTCCGTCCTTACCAAAGAATGGTGAGTTGTTGATGCTGAAAAGCATACTCATGGTTGGTTCATCAACGCTGATAACCGGTAATGCTTCCGGAAAATCAGAATCGCAAATGGTATCACCAATATTAAATTCTTCCAAACCAACGATGGCACAGATATCACCGGCACTTACTTCGGTTGCTTTCTTTTTGCCCAGCGCTTCAAACGTATATAATTCTTTAACTTTCGATTTCAATATCCTGCCATCGGCCTGTACCAATACGATATTCTGTCCTTCTTTGATCACTCCTCTTGCTACTTTACCCACGGCAATTCTTCCCAAGAAAGAAGAATAATCAAGTGAGGTGATCTGCATCTGCGTAGTTCCTTCATTCACTTTCGGCTCCGGAACATGTTCCAGGATAGCATCCAGCAATGGAAAGATATTATCCGTCTGAGTCAATGTTGTATTCATCCAGCCTTGCTTGCTGCTGCCGTAAATGGTTGGAAAATTCAATTGCTCTTCTGTGGCATCCAGGTTGAAAAATAATTCGAAAACCGCATCGTGTACTTCATCAGGACGGCAATTTGGTTTATCTACCTTATTGATTACTACAATAGGATGCAGTCCAAGGTGCAGGGCCTTCTGCAATACAAAACGTGTTTGCGGCATAGGGCCTTCAAAAGCATCCACCAGCAGCAGAACGCCATCGGCCATTTTCAATACCCGTTCTACTTCTCCACCAAAGTCACTGTGGCCCGGGGTATCAATTACGTTAATTTTAATTCCCTTGTAGGTTACAGACACGTTTTTACTGAAGATGGTAATGCCTCTTTCTCTTTCAAGGTCATTACTATCCATGATCAGTTCACCCGTTTCCTGGTTGTCGCGGAAGATGTTGGTACTGTGCAGGATCTTGTCCACCAATGTCGTCTTCCCGTGGTCAACGTGGGCAATGATCGCAATGTTTCTGATATTCATTATTAAATGTATTTAGCTTTAAGATCCGGGTTCCCAATAACGCATTTTAGCATATTCTTGTTGCCTGTTTCTTACCGCTGTTTTTAAGGGCGCAAAGGTACGCTAATTCAGCCGGATGGCAAGGTTAATTATGAATTAATATGCGGCGGGATTACTTTTCAAAAAACGGGGTATTAACAGTAAATTACCCCGTATGAAAAATGTAAGAAAAACAGGGGCCCGTAAACGGATAGCACTGGTTGCACACGACAATAAAAAGGCAGAGCTGATCGAATGGGCCGTTTACAATAAAACCTCACTGGCAAGGCATGAACTGGTTGCCACCGGTACCACGGGCAAGTTACTGGAAGAGGAACTGGACAGGCCGGTTAAAAAAATGCTCAGCGGTCCGTTGGGAGGTGACCAGCAAATAGGTGCCATGATCGCCGAAGGTAAAATTGATGTACTGATATTTTTCTGGGACCCCATGGAGGCCCAGCCGCACGACAGCGATGTGAAAGCATTATTGCGGTTAGGAGTTGCCTGGAATATTCTGCTTGCATGCGACCGGTCTACAGCCGATTTTATTTTAACCTCGCCGTTGATGCAGGATGATTATGAGATCATCATCCCGGATTACAGCGGGTACATGAACCGGAAAGTAATAAAATGATCCCCTTGTTTATTGTACAAAAATTATTCTCGGTAAATTTACCCTTCAACTAATTTTTACCCGTGTCATTTCAACTTCATTCTCCTTATTCTCCCGCCGGTGATCAGCCGGAAGCGATCAGCCAGTTAACAGAAGGGATCCTGAATGGAGAAAGATATCAAACCCTTTTAGGTGTTACCGGAAGTGGTAAAACGTTTACCATGGCCAATGTGATACAAAATGTACAAAGGCCCACGTTGGTCATCACACATAATAAAACACTGGTAGCCCAATTGTATGGTGAGTTCAAACAATTCTTTCCGGACAATGCAGTTGGTTATTTTGTTTCTTACTACGATTACTACCAGCCCGAGGCTTATATGCCCGTGAGCAACACCTACATTGAAAAAGACCTGAGCATTAATGATGAACTGGATAAACTACGCCTGCAGGCAACTGCTCAATTATTAAGTGGCCGAAGAGACATCATCGTTGTTGCCAGCGTGAGTTGTATTTATGGCATGGGTAATCCAACCGATTACGAGAATGGGATCATCCGGATACAGAAAGGACAAATAATTTCCCGCCAGGGATTTTTACATGCTCTTGTGAATTCCTTATACAACCGGAGCGAAGGAGATTTTACAAGAGGCACCTTCCGGGTGAAAGGAGATACCATTGATATCAACCTGCCCTATGTTGATTTTGGATACCGCATCAGTTTTTTTGGCGACGAGATCGAAACCATCGAAACCCTGGAACTGAGCAGTGGCAAGCGTATCAGCAGCGTAGAGAATGCAGCGATCTTTCCGGCTAACTTATACGTTGCACCCAAAGATGTATTGCAACAGGTAATACACGAGATACAGGATGAGTGTGCAGCACAAACAGAATATTATAAGAATTCCGGAAAGTATATTGAAGCACAACGCATCAGCGAACGGGTGAATTACGACCTGGAGATGATCCGTGAACTTGGCTATTGCAACGGCATAGAAAACTATTCCCGTTTTTTCGACCGGCGCAAACCCGGCACAAGGCCTTTCTGCCTGCTGGATTATTTTCCCAAAGATTTTATTTGCATTGTTGATGAAAGTCACCAGACCATTCCGCAGGTGAGTGGTATGTATGGCGGCGACAGAAGCCGCAAACTGGTTCTGGTTGATTATGGTTTTCGTTTGCCATCTGCATTAGATAACCGGCCGTTGAATTTTAATGAATTTGAATCGCTGCTCAACCAAACCGTTTTTGTTTCCGCCACACCGGGTGATTATGAATTGGAAAAATGCGGCGGCGTTGTTACCGAACAGGTGGTAAGGCCAACCGGTTTGCTGGATCCGCCCATTGAAGTGCGCCCCTCTGTAAACCAGATCGATGACCTGCTGGATGAAATTGATAAGCGAATAACGAAAGGAGACCGGGTGTTGGTTACCACACTTACCAAACGCATGGCCGAGGAAATGGACAAATACCTGCATCGCATCAACATAAAAAGCAAATACATACACAGTGAAGTAGATACGCTGGAAAGAATTGAGATACTCCGTGAACTCCGCCTTGGCAAAATTGATGTGTTGGTCGGCGTCAATCTTTTGAGAGAAGGGTTAGACATTCCCGAAGTATCCCTCGTTGCCATTCTGGATGCTGATAAAGAAGGTTTTCTTCGCAATGAAAAAAGCTTGACCCAAACAGCAGGACGGGCTGCCCGTAATGTAGATGGCCTGGTTATATTTTATGCCGATAAAATGACCGAAAGCATGCAAAAGACGATCGATGAAACCAGTCGCCGCCGTGAAAAACAGGTTGCTTTTAATATCGAGCATAACATTACCCCCACCAGCATCAAAAAAAGTACGGAACAGATCTTTGCACAGGGGTCGGTACTTGATGTAAAAGGATACGATCCATCCCGGCCTTATTCACTGGCACCAGACGACGAATTGGTAACGGTTGCTGCCGAAGACCAGGCAGTTTATTCCACCATTCCCCAACTGGAAAAAGCCATTGTTAAGATCAAAAAAGATATGACGAAAGCCGCCAAGGACCTCGATTTTATGGAAGCTGCCCGGCTGCGGGATGAGATGTTCCGGATGCAGAAGAATTTAGAGGAGATGAAGAAATAATTTACTATCTTAACTTTCCTTTATTAATAAAATGCTTTTGTATGACAACGATAGCTCTGTATAATCTTAAAGGCGGTGTTGGTAAGACCGCCAGTTGCGTAAACTTTGCTTACCTGGCGGCGGCCGATGGTTATAAAACCCTTCTTTGGGATATTGACCCCCAGGGTTCTTCTACTTTTTACTACAAGGTGAAACCAAAAACTCATCTGGGCATAAAAAAGCTGGTCATGAAGGATGCCGACCTGGAGAACGCCATCATGAGTTCTGATTTTGAACTCCTGGATGTGATCCCTGCAGATAATTCCAGTAAAAGTTTCGACATCATGCTGGATGAAATGAAGGGAAACAAGAACCGGCTGAAATCTATTTTAAAACAACTGCAGGGTGAATATGATTTTGTTTTTATTGATTGCCCGCCCGGGTTCAGTGTGCTGAGTGAAAATATTTTTAATGCAGCAGACATTGTGCTGATGCCCGTGATCCCAACAACATTATCCATACGCACGTATCACATGGTAAAGGATTATTTTAAGGAGAAAGACCTGGATATGAGCAAGATGATGTGTTTCTTCACCATGACCGACCTGCGTAAGAACCTGCACAATGAGATCATGGATGAACTTTATAAAGACAAACGTTTCTTCCAGAATTATATCCCCTATCTCTCCGATGTAGAAAAGATGGGTGTACACAAAGCTCCTATTATGGAATTTGCAAACAGCAGTTATGCCGCCAATTGTTACCGTGAATTATGGACAGAGATTAAAGAAGGGGTGTTATAAAAATTGATTTAAAAAATAAATAATTACCTAGTTTTGCCGCATTATGAAAAGAGAACTCAACTCCTGGTATAGCCCGGCCCTGCAAAAAGATATGCCCATCGTTACCTACGGTGATTACGGCTTTGCACTTTTATTCGTACCTACTGCTGCGGCAGATTACCTGGAATATGAGCGTTTCCAGATGATGGAGACCCTTGCGCCTTACATCAATGCGGGTAAAGTAAAGGTTTTTTCCATAAACAGCATCAACAACGAAAGCTGGTTAAATGATGAAATGGCAGGAGAACACAAAGCGATCAGGCATAACCAGTTCAACGAATACGTTTTTAACGAGGTCATTCCCTTTATAAAGAACAGCACATCCAACGAAACGGAGATCATCGTCAGCGGCGCTTCCTTTGGCGCACTGCACAGTATAAATCTTTTCCTGAAGCGTCCCGACCTTATCAACGGCGTGATTGCTATGAGCGGAGTATATGACCTTACCGAATATTCCAAAGGTTTTTGGGATGATCAGGTATACTTTAATTCCCCCATGCACTATATGGGCAATCTTACCGACCACAACGTCCTGGAACAGATACGCAATAGCAGGCATATACACATTCTTACCGGCAGCGGTGCTTATGAAGACCCCAATGCTGCCCGGGCCTTTGCCGGACTACTCTATAGTAAGGGCATCAATTATGAACTGGACGTTTGGGGCGAAGAATGGAAACACGACTGGCCTACCTGGAGGGCCATGTTGCCTGTTTACCTGGAAACCAGGTTCTGATTTTCCCCGCTTACACAATATCATAAGGTCTTTTTCAGTTATACAGGTATCCAAAAATCCTAAAACAGTGAAAAAGCCCTTTCTTCTTTTCACCCTCAAGTGCTGTGTGATCTTATATTTTGCTGCCTGCACGGGTATCAATAACTACAGCACTTCCATTGCTGCTACTCCCCATGTAACAAAGGGAACCTGGAAAGTGAATCATTTTACGTCCACCGGCACGGATGAAACCAGTCAACTTAATGGGTACAACCTGACCTTTTCCCCTTCCGGAAAGATCACTGCAAAAAAGAACAGTGAGGTAATTACCGGCAACTGGTCCGAAGATGAAATAGAAAAAAGGATCACCATCAGCCTTGATACCAAAGACCCGGCATTGGAAAAACTGAATCACTATTGGGATATTTCCACTGCTACTGATAATACCATACAATTAAAAAATACCGAAAACACCCCAGGCGGCCGGTTACAGATAACCAGCTTATGATAAAATGAGAAAAACGGTTTTGTTTTAGTTTGAGTTTAATGATCGTAAAAGCTGTTCCCCCAAAGGAGCAGCTTTTTTAAGTTTTAGTATGAAGTTGACAGACGAGCCAATTTGTTTTACTTTTACGACATGCCGAAGAAATTATTTTTATTAGATGCGTTCGCACTTGTTTTCCGTGCTTACTATGCACTCATTCGAAACCCCCGTATTACCAGCAAAGGCCGAAACACCAACGCCCAGTTTGGTTTTACCAACACGATATTGGAGTTGATAAAAAACCAGAACCCTACGCACATGGCCGTATGTTTTGATACGCATGCGCCAACCGAACGCCATACCGACTTTGCCGATTACAAAGCTAACCGCCAGGAAACCCCGGAAGACATTCTATCGGCTGTGCCCGATATTAAACGGATCATTGAAGGGTTGAACATTCCGGTTATTGCATTGGATGGGTATGAAGCCGATGATGTGATCGGCGCATTGGCAAAGAAAGCAGAGAAAGAAGGCTACGAAGTGTACATGGTAACACCTGATAAAGATTACGGCCAGTTGGTTTCCGAGAATATTAAAATTTACAAGCCCCCATACCAGGGAGGAAAATTTGAAATACTCGGACCAAAAGAAGTTTGTGAGAAATGGGATATTGAAAATGTGAACCAGGTGATCGATATCCTCGGGTTAATGGGCGATGCAGTGGATAACATTCCCGGCATTAAAGGCGTGGGTGAAAAAACAGCCGCCAAGCTTATTAAAGAATACGGCAGCGTGGAAGGCGTACTTGAAAATGCCGATAATATAAAAGGCTCCATTGGCGAAAAAGTAAGGGCCGGTAAAGAAATGGCAACCATGAGTAAAAAGCTGGCAACCATCATTACCAATGTGCCCGTTGAATTTCATGAAGAAGATTTCAGGATAAAAGAAATGAACAAGCCTGCGCTGAAAGAGATCTTTGAAGAACTGGAATTCAAAACACTCGGTAAACGAATCTTGGGAGAAGAAACAGAAGGAGCAGGTGATTCTGAACCAGGCAAAAACACATCAGTAGAAAATAAACCGAAGGCAGCCTCACCACAAATGGACCTGTTTGGAAACGTTATCGAGCAACCTGAACCTGTTGAAGTAAAAATAAAAGAGGAAGAAGGAGTTAACGCTGTTACCAGCAACATCCACAACACGCCGCATGATTATATACTTGTTCAGACGGATGCAGAAATAAAAGACCTTATAAAATATTTATCCGGCTACGCAGAAATTTGTTTTGACACAGAAACCACCGGCATCGATGCCAACGATGCCGAAGTAGTGGGCCTGAGTTTTTCAGTAAAGCCAGGCGAGGGTTTTTATGTTTTCTGCCCGGCTGATCAGAAAGAAACCAAAAGGCGATTGAAATTTTTCGAAACGCTTTTTAATGATACTTCCAAAACATGGATCGGGCATAATATCAAGTACGATATGCTGATCTTGAAGTGGTATGGGTTTGAGCTGGCAGGAGATACATTCGACAGCATGCTGGCGCATTTTGTTATTGAGCCCGATGGAAAGAACGGCATGGATGCATTGAGTGAAAAATACCTGGGATACGAGCCGGTGCATATTGAGGAGCTGATCGGCAAAAAAGGAAAGGGCCAGGGAAATATGCGGGACGTAGAGCCTGAAAAAATAAAAGACTATGCAGCAGAAGATGCAGACATCACGTTACAGTTAAAGAATGTTTTTATTCCGAAGCTGAAAGAAAAAGGAGTGGAAAAGGTTTTTTATGAAGTGGATAATCCGTTGGTGAAAGTATTAACCGCCATGGAGTTTGAAGGCATAAAAATAGATGAGGGCTTTTTAAATAATTATTCAAAGGAACTGGAAAAGGAAGCAAAAGCTGCAGAAGAATCTGTTTACAAGCAGGCTGGTGTTCACTTCAACCTTGCATCCCCCAAGCAATTGGGCGAAGTGCTGTTCGACAAAATGCAGATCGATCCCAAGGCAAAAAAAACAAAGACCGGGCAATATGCTACCGGTGAAGACGTGCTTTTAAAACTGGCTAGTAAGAATAAGATAGTGGATGATATCCTTTCATTCAGGGAATTCACCAAACTGAAATCAACCTATGTGGATGCGCTGCCGTTGATGATCAATAAAAAAACCGGCCGGGTACATACGTCGTATGCACAGGCGGTTGCTGTTACCGGAAGGCTGAGCAGCAATAATCCCAACCTGCAGAATATTCCCGTAAGAACGGAAAGAGGCCGGGAAATAAGAAAAGCATTCATTCCCAGGGATAAGGATCATATCCTTGTTTCTGCGGATTACTCACAGATCGAGTTACGCATCGTGGCAGCCATCAGCGGCGATGCAAACATGTGTGAAGCATTCCGCACCGGGAAAGATATCCATACAGCCACCGCAGCAAAGGTTTTTAATGTGGCAGAAAAAGAAGTAACAAAAGAAATGCGCTACAAAGCCAAGAGTGTGAATTTCGGGATCATCTACGGCCAGGGCGCTTTTGGCCTGGCAGAAAACCTGGGCATCAGCCGCACCGAAGCAAAAGAGATCATTGATAACTATAAAAAACAATTCCCCAACATCCAGAAGTACATGGATGATACCATTCACTTTGCGCAGGAAAATGATTACGTGGAAACCCTGATGGGCCGCAAGCGCTGGCTGAGGGACATACACAGTGCAAACTTTACGGTTCGTGCTTTTGCAGAGCGCAATGCCATCAACTCACCCATCCAGGGAAGCGCTGCCGACATGATAAAGATGGCAATGATAAAGATCCACCACGAATTCAATAAGCATAAGTTCAAATCAAAAATGTTGCTGCAGGTACATGATGAATTGGTCTTTGATGCACACAAGTCAGAGCTGGAAACAATAAAGCCGATCATTTTAGATTGCATGCAAACGGCACTGGCATTACCTAATAATGTTCCTACTGATGCTGAGATCGGATCAGGGGTGAATTGGCTGGAAGCGCACTAAAATTAAAAAAGGTTATCATTACGATAACCTCCTGTGCTTAAACCAACCTGTATATGAATGTATTATTAATATGGATCTTATAGCTGCCCGATTGTTTTTTATGCAAGATTCCTCCTGGCTGAACTGATCTTTCTGCGGCGCTGAATATTCCACAGATCAATAGAGGTGAATGTTTTATTTTTACCGGTATATTCCAATGCCAGTGTTTCTTTTACCTGCAGGGCCAGTTTATCCAGCTCCTCCTTATTTATTTTTTCCAGGAAATTTATACTTGTTTTCATGACTGTTTGTTTATTGAATACAAAGCAACGTCAGATTATGGTCATCAAAAGAGCCTATTGAGTGTAAGGCAGCTTTTAATTACCGATCGGCGGTTTTTACCTTTCCTTTCTTTAAATACTAAACAGATTTTACATACAACTCAACAATTGATATGATATTTGCCTTATGAAACCAACGCTTATTTATTGTTACGATGCATATTGTGGCTGGTGTTACGGATTCAGCTCTGTAATAAAAAAAATTACCGAAGAATATAAAGACAAACTCGACGTTGAAGTATTGAGTGGCGGGATGATGACCGGGGAAAAAATAATGCCCATTGAAAAGATCGGGCCATTCATACAATCCTCTTACAAAAGAGTAGAAGAACTCAGCGGTATAAAATTCGGTGAAGATTTTTTGTGGCATGTGTTCAATCCGGAACAAAGCGACTGGGTGATGAATTCTGAAAAACCGGCGATCGCTTTAAGTATTTTTAAAGAATACCTTTCTGGGCGTCAACTGGAGTTTGCAACGGATCTTCAGTATGCACTCAACTACGAAGGCCGGGACCTGGATGATGATGAAGCTTATCGTCACCTGCTTGAAAAATATTCCATACAACCGGAAGCGTTCTATCGTAAACTTAAAAGCGAGGAATACAAAGAGGCTGCTTACTACGAATTCACTTTATGTAAGCAATTCCAGGTTACCGGCTTTCCTACCGTCTTCATTCAAACCGGAGAATTGAAATTTATAATGGTTGCCAGGGGATATACCGCTTATGAAGATGTGAAAGAGCGGATCGAAAATGTGTTGAAAGAGACCGGGGAATAGCGTTGCTTTTTTTCATGGTCAGACGGGGGCGTCAGACCATGAGCCGTTCATCAATTTCTGTTGCACATATTTTGGGCAAATTGTACTTTGTAAAAAAAATAAAACATGAAATACTTTACACAAACAATTCTCGCTGCATCGCTTTTGCTTTTTTCATGCAATGGTTCCGGCGATGGAGAAAAAGGCAAAACAGATTCTTCCACAATCACCAAAGCCGAAGCAAAACCAGACGCTGCTCTGGCAACGCCGCCGGATACAGCCGCCATGAATAAGGCCTGGGCTGAGTTTATGACTCCCGGCGCCATGCACAAGTGGATGGAAAAAACAAATGGAACCTGGGAAGCTGAGCTCACACAATGGATGGACCCAAAAGCCCCGCCAACGAAATCAAAAGCAACCATTGTACAGAATTCAGTACTGGGCGGAAGGTATGTAACAAGCAAATATACAGGTACCATGATGGGTGCACCATTTGAAGGAATAAGCACCATGGGTTATGATAATGCAAAGAAAATATTTGTAAGCACCTGGATCGATAACGTGGGTACAGGTATGGTAAACATGACCGGCACTTATAATGAGGCAACAAAAACATTAAGCCTTAGAGGAACCCAAACCAACCCAATGAACGGAAAAGACGGGAACATCAGGGAGGAAATGTCAATTATTGATGATGATACTTATACCATGGTAATGTATGGCGATGATTATGCAGGAAAAGAAATGAAGTTTATGGAAGCCACTGTAAAAAGAAAGAAATAAATAGTCTAATAATAAACCCCGGAATTTCCGGGGTTTATTATTATTTTCTTTTCCCGCCTGTTTTGCTGGTGGCAAGATTTTTTTCATATATCTCAATCCATTTTTCAACGGTTATTTTGCTGCACAGTTCGCCAATCAGTTTAAATGGCATATTCTCCGGGTTTTTAAACCGTATACAACTTTTACCCATATCCAGTTTTCCCAAACCGGTTTTTGCATATTCATCGGTAAACCATTTAAGCAGCCTGGGGTCTGCATAAATACCCATGTGATAAAAGTTAATGCTGTTTTTTTGCGAAGCCATGCCTGCAAAGGGTAATGGGTCTTTGGGGTTACAATGATAGCCTGCAGGATAGATGGAATGTGGCACACAATAGCCCATCATACCATACCCCATAACTTCTTTAAACCCCTTGGGTAAATTTTTTAAAATCACCTTACGCAGTTTGTTCATTGCTTCCTGCCTTTCGTACGGAACTTCTGATAAGTACTGGTCAACAGTTGTTGCTTTTGATTGCATAGAATTAATTTTAAAAACTCAAGATCCGGAAAAATTCCGGCCAGGGGCCCATCTCTTCTTTATATTGCTTTGCCATTACCCGGGTTATTTGTGCAATATGCGTAAGGTCGTGCGCCACCCAGGTAGCTAAAAGGTTTCTTAAAGTAACATCGCCCAACACCGGGTGCATACCATGCTTGTCAAGGTCTGCTTCAGTCAGGTTCAATGACCGGAACCAACCCATATTTTCTTTTCGTATTGCTGCAAATTCATCCAGCAACTGCTGCAGGGGCTTGCCTTTGCTTTCTTCATACATGGCGACCCGGTTCCAGCGCTCAAATGTTTTTGAGTTGCCAAATTCCAGGATCATCTTTGCACGGGCTGTCCAGTCTGTTTTTTCACCGTGTATCAAATGGCCCACCACATCATACGGAGAAAATGTTTCCGGGCCCTCATTGGGCAATATCCAGTCATCAGGCAGGCCAGAAAGCAGCGACTGCAAAACAGCCGGGGTTCTGTCTAATATTTCGTACGATCTTTCTAAACTGTATTTCATTGCTTGCTTTTCGTTTTAGAAGTTTTGGCCATTTTATTATAGTCCAGCGCCAGCTTTATCCAATACTCCAGCTCTTTTTCCTTATTGAGCACTGCCGCATCAACAAAAACATAGCCCTTCATTACTTTGCCGGTAAAATCCATCGGCCTGCAGCCTTTCTTCTCCATTACTGCATCATATTTTGCAGGGTCAAGTCGTACCATCAGTCTTCCCTTTTCTACGCCTACACACATTTTACCATTCACCATAATACACAAGCCCCCGAACATCTTTTTTTCTTCGGTGATCTGGTGAGTAAGGGAAATTAATTCTCTTACCCTACCTGCCAGTTTTTCATCGTAGGCCATAATACTGTTAGACTTAGTTTATTATTTTGGTTGCGGAACCGAATGCAGCGCTATCCTGTTCCCTTCCGTATCGGTAATCACCGCCATAAACCCATAGTCGGGGCTTATCTCTGTTTTAGGCACCATGATGCTTCCTCCTGCTCCAGGTACTTTATCTAAAACATTTTGCACGTCAGGGTTGGCATTAAGATAGATCAATGGCCCATCGGTTAATGACGCTTTATGGAAACCACCGCTGTCTACAAGGGCGCCACCCACTTGTGTCATCATGTCATCCAGAGGAAACATCCGCATTTTCATGCTGGGAAAATCCATGGACACCAGGCTGATGCCAAAGATATCTTTATAAAATTTTTGTGCCCGGTTAATATCCGTGGTTGGAATTTCGAACCAACTGATCGCATTTTTCATGTTTTGTATTTTGTTATTAGGTTTACCAATATGTATCCTGCAGAATTTTCCACTGGCCGTCTTCCCGGATGAACACTAAGGTAAAATCAACCCTATGCTGATTTCCGTTTTTATCCGTTATCACAGATTTACCTTTTTGCCAGATCTGTTCCCCTACCTTTTCTGTCCTTTCATTTGTGAGTTTCCACGTCCCTCCTAAAGCAACCAGTTGTTTCCAGTAATTTACCAGGTTTTCTTTACCGTTTATTTCTACTTCTTTACTAATGACCTTTCCATCGAATGAATAGTACGATGCAAGAATACGATACCTCCCTTTATTGTAATTATCTTCCATTCCTCTTAAAATAGAATCAACAATGGCAGCTGGGTCTTTAACCTTTCTCCGGTATTCCAGGTCGAAACTGGTAATCCATGTTTTACCCCCATCATTGCTTGTCTCACCATGCTGCCTTACTTTATCCGGCCCCAGGTTATAGAATGTCATTTTCTGAATCTGCCAAAGGGTATCATTTACTTTTTCATTTTCAGTTTGCACGATCATTTTCCCTTCTTCATAATGCCCGTTGAAGTATTGCGTAATACTTCCGGTATTATCCACCCAATACTGCTGCCACTTTTTTTTAGCCGCATTATACATGTTGTAACTTTTCCCGGCATAGCGCAGCCCGTTTTGAAGGCCAGTGCTTGTCCATTCTTCCAGGATCGTACAACTATCAAGCATTAAACTGATCTTACTGTCTCCTCCCTTTTTACCGGTTGGTGCAAAAGCCTCCCATTCACCGATCCAGAAATCGAATTGCCGGTACTCGGAGCCGCTGCAGGGTAGTTTTTGACTTTGTGCGTTTGATTCAGAGAAAAAAACAGGAAAAATAATAAGCATGAATAGTTTTTGCATGGCGATTTTTTTCTAGTTCAGACACCGGTATTTTATTTTCTGCTTCTTTCCTTATCAGCCCGTCTTTCCGTTTGTCATTTTGTTCAATGACCTTACTTTGTCATCAGCTTTTCTTATTTCAAAGTAAGAAATTAAAAACAAAACCACCCCACTTTTTTACAGGCGGCGATGCAGCTGTTGCATTTTTTCCATAAATATTTATTTGCGGCTCGTTTGCCATTTTTTAACAATTGAATTGTGCAAACGGGAAAGCAATTTCATCCTTAAGGCAAATCAACTGTTATGCAACTGACCGCTTTTTTTAAAGATGCCCGGTATTTCCAGATCGTTTTTCAAACTGTTTTTTTAAGCTACGGTATTTTCTTTCTTCACTGGGATAATGAAACCTGGCTATATGCCACTTACTTTATTACCAGCCTGGCTTCACAGTTTGTTTGCGAACTGGTATTTGGCAAAAAACTCATCCCTGTATGGCAGCGTTACAAAAAAGGAATTCCTTCTGTACTTATCTCCTCTTTTGGGTTGAGCCTGTTGCTTAAAACAAATTATGTTTGGGTAGCTGTATTTGCAGCCGTTGTTTCTATTCTTTCAAAATATATTATCAGGATAAAGGGTAAACATATTTTTAATCCATCTGCATTGGGGATCACTGTTGCTGTGCTGGTAACCGGCAACGCCTGGATAAGTCCGGGCCAATGGGGGAGCGGAGTGGTGATACTGTTTGGGGTTTTGAGTTTGGGGTTTATTGTAACAACAAGAGTTCAGAAGTTAGATGTGAGCCTCGCCTTCCTGGGAACATTTGCTGCATTGTTATATGCCCGGCAAATTATTTATCTCGGTTGGCCGATGGATTATTTCATTCAATCAGTAAGTACCGGCAGCCTGTTGCTGTTCTCTTTTTTCATGATCACCGACCCGAGAACAACACCCGATCACAGCATAGCAAGGATGATATGGAGTGCGGTGATTGCTGCTGTTGCCTTTTACCTGGCAACATTCAAATTCATTAACGGGGCTCCCATATTTGTTTTGGTGATGGCGCAGCCACTTGTGCCTTTGATTGATATGCTTTTTAAAGCCCGGAAGTTTGAGTGGACATCTTCAAAAAAATATACACAACAGGAAGAGCGGTTCCTGCAAACGATCTATTCCAGGTCGGTAATGTAATTATTCAACTCAAAAAATAAATTATGAAAAAGAAAATTCTGATCATTGGGGGATTGATTGCTATATCTCCTGTGTTGTTTTCCTTTTGCGGCTTCTATGTTAGCAAGGCGGATGGCACTTTAAAGAACAAAACCAGCCAGGTAATTCTTGTACGGGATGGAAACAAGAATGTAATTACCATGTACAATGATTTTAGAGGAGACACTAAAGACTTTGCCATGGTAGTGCCGGTACCGGTAGTGCTGAAGAAAGAGAATATTAAAGTGGTGGATCAATCCATTTTTCAAAAACTGAATGATTACAGCGCACCGAGATTAGTAGAGTACTGGGATCAGAATCCCTGTTATGAATATGAAAGCATGAAAAAATCTGCAGCGGCAGACAAATCATTGAACGAAGTAGTTGTTACCTCTGCATATGGTATCAAAAGAAGCGCCCGGTCAGTTACTGTTGAAGCAAAATACATCGTTGGCGAATACGATATCCTGATCCTCAGCGCAAAAGAAAGCAGCGGACTAAAAGACTGGCTTCTTGAAAATGGTTATAAGATCCCGGCCAATGCAGAAGAAGTACTGGACCCGTATATAAAAAGCAATCTCAAATTCTTTGTGGTTAAAGTGAATGAAAAAGAAAAGCAGAAGCTGAATAATAATTTTCTTCGCCCCATACAGATAAGTTTCAACTCGCCAAAATTCATGTTGCCCATCCGGTTGGGTATGGCAAATGCCGATGGCGACCAGGACCTGATCGTATATGCATTCACCCGTAAGGGAAGAATTGAATGCACCAATTACAGGAACGCCTCTATTGAAACGGGGAAAAATATTCCGTTGTTTGTTCAAAAAAACTTTAATGCTTTTTACGGCAACCTATTTACCCAACAATGGAAAAACGAAGACAAGAGCGTGTCTTTTTTGGAATATGCCTGGAATGTTACTCCCATCAACCAGATGAAATGCGACCCTTGTGTGGGAAATCCCCCGACAGAACAAGACCTGGTTCAAAGCGGTGTCTGGTGGCTCAATGGAAAAGACTGGAGCGACTACAGCGATATTGACAATGATGAACCGGATGATGGAAACCGGAATGTGCATTTTACAAGATTGCATTTCCGTTATAACCGCAAATCATTTGCACAGGACCTGATGTTCCAGGTAACACCGAACACAGAAAATTTCCAGGCAAGGTATATCATCACCCATCCTGCCAATGGAGATTTGAGTTGCGATGCCGGAAAAAAATATTTACAGGAATTAAAGCTGCGTAGAAAGAAAGAGTTGCAGGAACTGACCCGGCTTACAGGAACTGATATAAATAACTGGCAGGAAGATGCCATGGCAAAAAATGACGAAGCAACAAATACCGATGTGCAGTATGCAACCTTGATCCCGGAATACAAACACGATGTTGAAAACAAAAGGTCTGCACCTACCGGGATCATTTTATTAAGTGCCGCAGTTTTAGGTGCTGCCGGATTGATGCGTTGGAAGGGTTTGGTTTAGGATGGTTTCTATTGGGATCTTGGCAAGGCCTCCGCTCAGGCGGGGGCTTTGTAATAAAAAAGGTCCCGCCTGAGCGGGAACCCTTTTATTCGCATTCACCTTTAAAGTATTATTGACCTCCGCCACCGGCTGGCCTTTGTGGCCTCATTGCGGGTTCTATCTGATCTTTCCATATTTTCATCTGGGCTTCTGTGAGTACGCCCTTTAATTTGGCATCTCTTTCTTCCATCAATTTTTGTCTTGCGGCCATCATCTCTTCCCTGGCTCCGCCGGCAGATCTTATCTCATCCATTTTTTTATCCGAATCTTTGTAAAAGGTTAAAAAAACATCATCTGCTTTGGTCATTGTAGCAGCATCCAGTTTAAAGGCACTGTCCAATTTGTCATGAACTATTTTCAATCTTTCTTCGGGTGTTCTGCGTTGAAAATTTCCGCCACCCTGGGCATTTACTGAAGTAATGCTGATCGTGACAGCAACTACCATTAATAACAATTGTTTTTTCATTTTATTTAAATTAAAGGTTTACGTGTATTGATTCAGGCGACATCTCTGAAAGAAACCGTCGTTTTAATTACCTGGTTTTTTTCTCGCCTCAGCACCTCTCCGGTTTAACACTTTTACAAAAAGCGAATCAAACTTCGGCAGCTGTTCGGACGTGCACAGCATTCTTATGCTTTTTAAATGAGTGAACATCTGCAGTTCCATTGTTTTTTGTGATGCGGCTGACCGGTCGGCTACAAGATTAATAACAGAGTCTGTAAAATCACCGGCAGCAAGATCTTTAAACTGTTTATCTTTTGAGGCTTTCAGGTCTTCAAACATCTTCTTTACGTTTTCCTGGTGTTTTGTGCTGATGGTATCATATTGTTGAAGCTGTTGCGGCGTAAATCCTATTTCCTTTTTCAGAAATTCAGCGATCATTGTCTTCCTGTCGGGCCGCTTATCAAACCGCCTGTCGTCTTTCTTCATCAGAAAGAAAGTGAGCATGGCAATATTCGAGACCAGCAATATCGCTATCACCAAAAGAAAAACCTTGCTCCTGCTTTGTGTATTTATCATTATGGTTGTGTGTTTTCGGTATCATAAATAGTGGCAACAGTATAAGAGAACTCATCCGTTGATGACTGAGCTACCTGTTCTGTTGCATTTGCAGTGTCTGTCGTGCCGTTGAATACGATCACGGCCAGGTTTATTAAAATGAACATGCACAATCCCGAAAAAGCAACCGCCGGACGGGTTATAAACCAGCCTGCCTTTTCCCAAACCGATTCTGTTTCCTTAGCCATGCGGGCATGAATACGGGTAAGCAGGAAGGGTTTGGCTTCTGCACGGTTTACCGAGTCCACACTGGCAAGTGCTTCATCAATAAGTTTACTTATTTGTTCTTTCTTATTCATAACGGATCTTTTTATTGTTCCGGAATATTTTTTTCGTAATACCCACTCAACCCTTTTTTCAAGTTCGTTTTTGCCCTTGCAATTAATGATTCTACTGCATATAAACTTGTGCTCATAATTTCTGCCACTTCCTGATAACTCTGACCCTCCAGTTTGTGCAGCGTAAAAGCGATCCGTTGGTTATCCGGTATCAGCTTTAACGCATTGAATAACTCAGCCGCCCTTTCTTTTTTCTCCAGCTGCACACCCGGGTGATTGAATTCCGCCGGCTGAACCTGTTCTACATCTTCATTTCCAAAAATGCTTTGCACAAATGCAAAGCGTTTTTTTCGTTTCCTTTTTTTCTCATGGTCCAGCGCCCTGTTTACCGTAATACGGTAAAGCCAGGTGGAAAATTTTGACTCGCCTTTAAAAGAACTAACCGACTGGTACACCTGTATAAAAACCTCCTGTGTTATATCATCTGCATCTTCTTCATTCTGCACGATGCTCAATGCCGCATTATAAACCATGTTCTGCCACTCATCCACCAGCTTTTTAAAAGCCGATTCATCGCCCTGCTGCAGTTGTACAATTAGTTCCGGTTGGTTCAAAACGTCGCATTTAATTAGCTGCTTAAAAGTAACTAAAACTGACGAAAGCCTCCGCCCGGTGCACCCATTCTTTCCCTGTCAAACCCGGAATTGGTGGCTGCTTTAGCCACACCAAAATTCTTCAGACTGTAAGTAAAGGTGAGCATGAAGTACTGCCTTAACACCTGGTTCTGCACATCCTGAATGTAAGAATCAGTTGCTGTGCGGGTAATGCTCTGGTTTTGTTTCAACAGGTCAAACACCGTAAGTTTTAACTCGGCCTGTTGTTTTTTCAGGAATTTTTTTCCAATACCCGCATTCCATAACCAGTAATTCTGGTTAAATCCCCCGGTCAATCCGCTGTAGCTCTGGTTGCTTACATCATTCTGGATAAACCATCCCTTCTTATTTAAGAGATTCAATTGCACGCCTGCAGACTGCTGAACATATTTATTGTTCAATTGTGGCTGAATGGAATTTTTTACATTACTGAAGTTGGCAGAGTAGTTAACATTAAAATCAATGAACTCGCTGATGTTACTGGCGATCACCACCCCGGCAGTATAGGTAGTTGATTTTGAATTGTTGCGTACGTTATTGATCAGGCCCGGTGTGTTGCTGTACGTTAATCCACCGTTGAGACTTAAGTTAGATTTTATGAATTTCAGCGGCATGGCGTAAGTAAAAAACGAGCGCAGGCTCCAGTAGCCGTTAATATTAACCGGCTTGGATAATTGTGATCCTTTGAATAAGGTAACCGAACTATTCAGCACACTGTCTTTTGATGCAGTATATGTTGCATTGGTTATGTAATTACTGTTTTGCTGGAGGAAAATATTCGCAAAAAAACTTTTGGCTTTTCCCGTATTGGTATATGTATACCTTGCACTCAGGGTATTACCAACCTGCTGTTTAAGGTCGGGGTTACCGGCTGTAATGAACAACGGGTTGTTGTTATTATATACGTCCTGCAACTGGGTAACAGAAGGCGTATTGGTATTTGCCCGGTAAAATACCCGGATGCTGTTTCGGGCATTCAGTTTTTTATTCCACATTAAATTGGGTAGTATATTATTAAACGTTTTACTTACATTAGCAAGAGTGGGATAAGTCCGGTCGCTGGTAAGAATAGTATATTGATACGACACGCCCACAGAGAACATATTGTCCCGGTCGCCCACCCGGTAACTTGTACCTACATTATGTTTGGTGGTTACGTTGTCAAACTTGTTCGAAAGGGAGTCGTCAAATACAGAGTATTTTCCGCCGATATAATCATATTGATAAACCTCCTGGTCTGATTTGCTTTTTGAATAAGAAGGGGAATAATTAAACTGCAATTGTCCCTTCTTACCAACGGGCTCTGTATAAGCAATATTAGCAGAAAACTGGTAGCCGTTTGTAACCAGGCCTGTGTATTGCTGCAGCGAATCACTTACGATTCCGCTGCTGGTATAATAATTATTCACGTTCTGAACATAGGTATCTCCGTCTTTCCTGTTCAAAGCCGTATTAAAATTTACAGAAAGGGTTCTGCCTTTTTTGGCAAAGGAGTGACGGAATAAAATGTTGTTATTAAAATTATACCCCGATGTTTTATTATCGGTGTTATTAATAGACCGGCTGATGGTATCAGTTGAAGAATAGCTATTAAGCCCTGTTATGTCTTTTATTGACTTATTGTTTTGAAAGCTCAGGCTTGGCGAGATCATAATAGAGTTCTTGTCGTCAATTTTATAATTCAGCCTGAAGTTGATCCGGTGATTGTAGTTTTGTACACTGGATAATGCATTCTCATTATAAAACTGGTTCTTGCCGGATAACTGAAAATTCTCTGTATTAGATACCTGGTCGTTGTTGGTATTGCTGTTATTAAAGAAATAACTTCCGGACACATCTACTTTCTTACTCCACACATCAGAATAGTTCAGGCCGAATGAATTTGTTTTGCTGATACCGTTTTGCTGCCCTACGGTAAAGTTGTTTCCGTTGTTATTTCCGCCGCCGCCAAAACCTCCGGCTCCACCGCCTCGGTTTCCGCCACCTCCACGATTACCGCCGCCGCTGCTGCTTGTAACACCCAGCAGATCCTGTGACGCAAAATTCTGCTGGTTAATATTATTGGCCAATCCTACAAAGGTCAGCCGCATACTCTTTTTAAACATACTTATATTTCCTCCGGCATTGTAACGTCCGTCTGTTCCTGCCCCGGCAAATACTCTACCAAACTGGCCGTTGCGCATGCCTGATTTGGTAACGATATTGATTGACTTGGTGCTGTTGCCGTCATCAAAGCCGGTAAAAGCAGCCTGGTCGCTTAGTTTATCAAATACCTGTATCTTATCAATGATGGAGGCTGGCAGGTTTCTTAAAGCCGCCGTAGCATCGTCGCCAAAAAAATCACGGCCGTCAACAGTCACTTTTTTTACCTGGTCGCCGCCGGCGGTCACATTACCATCTTTATCAATGGTTACACCCGGTAGTTTTTTGATCATATCTTCTGCATTTGCATCGGGATTAACTTTCAGTTCGCTGGCGTTAAATTCAAGGGTGTCTCCTTTCTGTGATACAACCGGTTTCCTGGCTTTTACTACAACGCCTTCCAGCTCCTTTGCCATTTTGGCCAGGTTGAATTGAAGCGGTTCTTTATTACTTGCCTGTAAATTTATTACTTGAGAAATCACATCATAACCGATCGTGCTTGTAAGCAAACGATATTTATCAACTGCCAGGTTGGTAAAGGAGAAGTCTCCTTTTGCATTTGACAGAACTGTTTTAGGGTGCAGGGAATCTTTCTGTGCAATAAGGGTTACGGTAGCTCCCGCAATGGGTGACTTGGTCTCCTTATCCAGCAACTTGCCCTTAAGGGTAAGATTCTGGCTTTTTGCTGCTAGGGCGCCCAGGCTGAAAATCAATACTAATAATGCTGCTCTTAATCTCATAATTTTTTGTTGTATGTGCTATTAGACGACAGCTCTTGACCAAACTGGCGCCCAAAACCTTGATTTTAAGTCCGGATATTAGATACGGCAGGCATTCCGGATAAGTGGCATTCATCCTTGATTAACGGGCACGGCCTTATAAATGATGAATTTGCCTTTTTAGGGTTAACTTGCACGCCTAAAATATTTAAACGACTCATATGGAATACAGTAAATTGGTATCGGTTACCGGGGTGCCGGGATTATTTGAATTATTATCTTCTAAAGCCGATGGCGGCGTGGTGAAATCGCTGGAAGACAAAAGCACAAAATTTGTAAGCAGCCGCATTCATAATTTCTCTCATTTGGAAAGTATTGAGGTATTCACAACCAAGGATAATGTGAACCTGGTTGATATTTTCAATGCCATGAAGGAGAGCAAAAGCAAACTTCCTGCAGACAATGATGCTGCAGCCGTAAAAAAGTATTTTGAAAAGGTTTATCCCGATATGGATTTCAGCCGGGTATATGCAAGCGATATGAAAAAGATGGTAAAATGGTTTGGCATCTTAACAGCAAATAATATAGAGTTCAAATTATCTGAGAACCCGGATGCTGGGGACAACAGTATTACTGAAAATAAACCAAAGACGGTTGAAACAAAAGCCGCCGCAGTAAAAAATGCACCGGCTAAAAAAATAAATACGCCTAGGAAAATGGCTTAAGATAAAACACGGATGACACAGATAAAACTGATTAACACAATTTTTTAAACAATTAAGATCCTGCCTTGTATAAAGGCGGGATTTTAAATTATATATCTACCTACTCATGTATTCCGCAGATATAAAAAAGCTTCCCCGCCATTTTGTTCCCGAAAATTTTGCCATTACCGATTGGCAAAGTGTGGAACCTTATTTTAAAGACCTGCTTGAAAGAACAATTCACACGAAGGTTGACCTGGAAAAGTGGATGAAGGACCAAAGTGAACTGGAAGCCGTGGTAAATGAAGATGCATGCTGGCGGCAGATAAAAATGACTTGTGATACCGAAAACAAATTGCTGGAAGAAGCCTTTACTTATTTCTGCATGGAGATCCAGCCAAAGATCCAGCCGTATTCCGATGCACTAAATAAAAAACTGGTGAATCATCCACTGGCAAAAGAACTGGATAAAGAAAAATATTTTACATACCTGCGTAATATCCGCAAGAGCATCGAATTGTTCCGGGAAGAGAACATTCCCCTGCAGGCAGCCCTTTCGGTAATGCAGCAACAGTATGGTGTTATCTCCGGTAAAATGACTGTAACCGTAAATGGCAAAGAATACACTTTACAACAGGCGGCAAAATTCCTGGAAAATAACGACCGGTCTTTACGAGAAGAAGTGTACAGGAAAATAAACGAAAGAAGGTTGCTGGATAAAGAAGCATTGAATAAATTATACGATCAACTCATAGAAAAAAGAAACCGGGAAGCTGTTAATGCCGGTTTTACAAATTACCGGGACTACCGCTTTAAAGAACTGGGCCGTTTTGATTATACCAAGGAAGATTGTTACCAGTTTCACGAAGCCGTAAAACAGCATGTACTGCCCCTGGTGAATGTTATTTATCAGAATAAAAAAGAAAAACTTGGGCTGGATAGTTTACGTCCCTGGGATATTGATGCAGAACCGGAAGGCATTAAGCCATTACGTCCTTTTAAAACAAGTGAGGAACTCATCCAGAAGTCTGTTGCCTGCTTTACAAAACTTCGGCCTTTTTTTGGTGATTGTCTTAAAAAAATGAACGAGCTAAAACACCTTGACCTGGAAAGCAGGAAGGGTAAGGCCCCCGGGGGATATAATTGTCCGCTTGCCGAAAGCGGTGCACCTTTTATTTTTATGAATGCTGCCGGGCAGATGCATGATGTAACCACCATGCTGCATGAAGGCGGACATGCAGTACATTCTTTCCTGGCACACCCACTTGAGTTGAATGGCTTTAAAGAATACCCCATGGAGATCGCTGAAGTAGCAAGCATGGCCATGGAATTGATGAGCATGGATGAATGGGAAACTTTCTTCACCGATAAAGAAGACCTGCAAAAAGCAAAAGATCATCAATTAGAACGAGTGATCACCATCTTTCCCTGGATCGCCATCATTGATAAGTTTCAGCATTGGATATATGAACACCCTGCACACAGTCATGATGAGCGTACAACAAAATGGAATGAGATACTGAAGGAGTTCCGGGATGACGTGATTGACTACAGCGGACTGGAAAAGTACCGCAGAAACAGCTGGCAACGCCAATTGCATCTATTTGAAGTGCCTTTTTATTATATAGAATACGGCATTGCGCAATTAGGCGCCATCGGCATGTGGATGCAGTTTAAGGAAAACAGGCAATTGGCAATGGATAATTATTGCAAGGCATTAAGCCTTGGTGGCACAAAAACATTGCCGCAACTTTTTGAAACAGCCGGTTTGCAATTTGACTTCAGCCCGGAAAAAATAAAAGTGCTGATGGAGTTTGTAAAGAAACAGATGACCTAATGCTTACCTGCATTCGCTGCATACACCACTAATGACCACATCGGTTTGATTTTGTTTAAAGCCCTTCGGAAGTTTTACTTCCGGGATAGCAACATGCTCTAAGCAAATCGTTTTATCACATACATCGCAGATGAAATGCACATGGTTATCGTGGTGATGTCCTGCTTCACAATTATCCCTGCACAAAGCATAAAGGATGGAATTATCAGTAGTGGGAATGTTATGGATTATTCCTTTTTCAACAAATGTCTGCAGGGTTCTGTATACCGTTACCCGGTCAAAGGAGGCATCCGTACTTTTTTCAATGTCGGCATGCGCCAGCGCCCCGGGGCTTTTTAAAAAAAGTTCCAGTATTTTTTTTCTCCCCTCTGTTACACTGAGTTGGTTTCTTTTCAGTATGTCTAAAAGCTGATCCATAAATTTTAATTAGGTGTATTGCTGAAGCCGTTCATAAAACGTTTGCTGGTTACTTTTTCTTTCAGCAATCCTTTGATATCATTGATCATTTTGTCCACCTCATCATTATTCAGGCCGTCGTAAACCATACCTCTTACCCTTCGCTGTTTGTCTACCAACGCAAAAAACTGGGTATGTATGAACTGGTCCTTCAGCAATTGTGTTGAATCGGGTTTCCCGTTATCTATCCCGTAATCCTGCCGGGCCATTTTATAGAGAAGCGCTTTGTCGCCTGTAACAAAATTCCAATTTTGGTTTGCAGTTTGTGGTTTGTAGTTTGTGGCAGGATCATATTTTATTTTGTAGGATCCATCCTCGTTCCTTAACAAGTCCCCGTTGATCATTTTTTCTTCATAGGCTTTTAACAACGGCACCGAATCTGTTTCAGGCATACAACTATGCGAAAGGATCATAAAATCCGGCTCATCTTTGAATGCATCAAATACCCGCCGCATATTGGCATTCATTTTCGGACAGATGCCTTTACAGGTGGTAAAGAAATATTCGGCTACATACACCTTGCCTTCTACTTCCCGCTGGGTAATGTTCTTTCCATCCTGGTTTATGAACGAGAAATCTTCCACATTGGCGTTTCGCACAACCAGGTTTGATTTTGAAAAATCGTAGTCATTGAAAAGAAATAAATAAAAAGCACCCAGCAGCAAAACAAAAAAACCACCATATATCAATAACCGTTTATTCATGTAAGATCATTTCGTGCAAATTTACAACCCTTTCAATTAGCAACCGGGTTTGCAAGCTAAAATTTGCAACATTATTGCATTTTTGTTACCTTTGTCTTTCACATGAATATAAAACTGAACTGGGACGCACTAGGGATTTTCACTTCGGTTGCCTGCGCCATCCATTGCGCTTTATTACCGGTTCTGATGTCAACTCTCCCTGTGTTTGGCATCAACATCATTCACAATGTCTTTTTTGAATGGGGTATGATCGCCTTGGCCTTTGTTGTTGGCTCTTACTCTCTTTTTCATGGTTTCATAAAACATCACCGCTCCCTGGTACCTGTTTTAATTTTTACCGCCGGTTTTGTATTCCTGGTACTTAAACAGTTTTTTGTTGAATTAGAGATCCCCTTTTTACTAATTGCTGTTGCGATGATCATCAGCGCTCATTTTTACAATTACCGGCTATGTCACCGCAGCAAATGTTCTTCGCCGCATCATAAACATTAAATCCGTCAACGGCGAATTCATCCCCGATTCTTTATATTTATATTTCAATCAGTATTTATGAAGAAGCTATTCCTGCTTTTTATTGCGCTGTTCTCTTTCTTTAGTTTGTCATTTGCACAATCACAAGACGAAACCATCATCCGTTCTGAAATTGAAAAGCAACGCCTTGCCTGGAACAGGGGCGATATTGAGGGTTTTATGAATTGTTATTGGCAAAGCGATTCGCTCATGTTCATTGGTAAAAGTGGCGTAACCTATGGCTGGAAGAACACACTGGATAATTATAAAAGGGGCTATCCTGATACTGCAGCCATGGGGAAGCTGGACTTCAATATCCTCCAGGTTAAAAAAATATCGGATACCTATTTCTTTATAGTAGGCAAATGGCATCTTACCCGCAGCATTGGTAATGTGGAAGGATACTTCACGTTGTTTTTCAAAAAGATCAATAATAAATGGCTTATCATAGCCGATCACAGCAGTTGATCATAATTTCCATTTACGCCTGAGGTGGATAATGAGAACTATAAGGCTGGCAAGGAAAAGAGAATAGTACAGGTAATTCGTCCAGTCCGGCTTGTTTTCAAAAAAAGCATACCCTTTATAAATACCCGCAAACACATTTATCATCATCCATAATAAAACAATGGATATGGTCTGCAATATCTTTACCAGGAATGCCCTGGTTTCGTCTTCCATTCCCATGCCCGGATTTTTATCTGAAGTTCCTTGTTTGCCCTTAAAAGTAATACTAATGTTGAATCATTTCAGCAGTATTTTCCTAAACGCAGTACTGTCGCCATTGAATACATTGAAATCAACATAGGCATCCACGCCATTCACCCTGCCCTTTTCATTATGCTGCCAAAAACTCCACTTTCGTTCGATCCTCGGTTTGTTTTGTACATAATAGTGAGCAACCCACAACGGGTAATCATCAAACTTCCCATCCAGGAAATTTTCATAAAAATCTATATTGGTATAAATGATGGGCTTTACTTTATAATATTTCCCGATCATTTCAAGCCAGTCCTTTGTGCGTTGCTGTATATCGGCAACAGATGCACCGTTTGTACTTTCAATGTCCAGTACCGGCGGCAGGTCGCCTTTTGTGAGCGAAACGGTTGCTATAAAATTTTCGGCCTGTGCTTTTCCGCTTTTGGATGGAATAAAAAAGTGATAAGCTCCTCTCGGCATTTTCGCTTCTTTGGCATTGAACCAGTTTTGCCGGAAGTTATTATCCACTCTCCCCAGGCCTTCTGTGGCTTTAATGAAGGCAAACCCGATCTTCACCTGTTTATCCTGCATGGCCTTTACTGCCTCCCAATCAATGTTCTTTTGATACCGGCTTACGTCAATGCCATGGATATTATAATTAACGGGCAGGTCGATCTCAAAAGCAGGATAACGCACAAACCTTGGTTTATTAACCACGTTGGCGATATAATAAACGGCAGTAGCCGCTATGGCTAACAGCAGTGCAGGTATTAAAATTATACGCAGGATTGATCTCTTCTTTTTTGCCAACCGGGGAATATTAGTAGGCAAATTTGCAGAAAAGAAGTTTCACTCCGTTGCTAAAGTTTTAATAAAAGACTTAATTGTAATTTCCCGAACCTGGCCTGTACAGTTTCCGGTTAATAAAAAGTATCCAGACCAATACAATTACAAAGGTGATCTTCTGGATCAGCGGCAGGTAAGAAATGTAGGTATTGCCCACCATGATAAAATAATTCAATCCCATCAGGGCAATGCAGAACAGGCCTGTGTAAAAGAAGCCATAAAGCCGGCTCTTGTAAAAGCAAACAAATGCGCCGCTAAATGCGATGAGCCCAAACAGGCTTGCTGTATGTATAACCACATCGTGCAGGTGAGTGAACAAGAACGCTGCGATAAGCATAGCAATTACGCCACAGAAACGTATAACATTTTTGATCTTGTTATTAATGTAAAACAGTTCCGGTAAAAAATACCAGAATACCAAAAGAGAGAAGCATAAGATAAGCCAGGAAGCAACTGCGATTGGCCTTGCGGTATTATATTGCCCGTTCTTTGCCTGCTCACTCAACAGATCGCACCAGTAGTTGTTGAGCCAGCTAAAATCCTTCATTGTTTTATCGGCCTGTGACCCACCGGGATAGAGGTATGCTGCGATAAAATACAGCACAAGAAAAATGCAAATACCAAAAAAAGTGATCCTGCTGCCGGTACTTCTTTTCATTGCCTGCTGTTAAAGGTATATTTACTTCAAAAGTTTTTTCACAAATTTGAAATCTTTCCCGGCTGTGATCTTTAAGAAATAGCCCCCGGCCGTTAGTTGTGCGGCAGCCATTTCAATATACTCCGAGCCGTTGATCAGCAAAATATTTTTCTTATACATCAACTGCCCGGCTGCATTATACAGGAAAACAGTTGCGGTGGGTGACGAGAAGCCTTCCAGGGAAATATAAAACAGGTTCCCAACAGGGTTTGGAAATACCTGCACCAGGTTTTGTCCGTTTCCGGCATTTGTTATTTTCTTAGAAGTATTGTTCTTAGTGACCAGCCAGTAATCGGGGTCGATCAAAACGGTATCGGCAATAAAGCCAATGTTCCGGGTAAAAATTTCGTCGTTTGTTTTATTATCAACCACGATGGTCTTTTCATGCGATGCATTTTTGAACTTTAATGCAACCGGCAGGTCAAAAAAACCAACCGAAGCATGTGAAGTGACCTGGCTCATTTTGATCTTTACATAGCTGCTGCCGAGTTGCGACCATTCTACTTTATAGCTGGGATAGCCTTGCCCTTCAAACCAGTCTTTAAAGAACTTACTAAGGTCAACGCCGCTTTCTGCTTCCAGGTTTCGCTGCAGGTCGGCTGTTTTGGCAAAACCATAGATAACGGCAGGATCTTTCTGGTACCTGCGCAAGGCTCGGAAGAAAATATCGTCGCCCAGTTTCCAGCGCAGCATGTAAAGCAGGTATGAGCCTTTATTATAACTAAGTCTTCCGCTGAATATTCTTCCCACGTCTGTTGTATCGTTTACCTTAACCGAACCTCCTGTTACCGAAGTAATATTGTTCACAATTGCTTTTCGGTTAGCAATAACACTGGCCGGGTATTTATTTTCCATATACATGGCAGCAAGGAAGGTGGCAAAGCCTTCATTAAGCCAGACGTCTTCCCAGGATGCACAGGTGATCTTATCACCAAACCACTGATGCCCCAACTCGTGTGCACAAAGCCCTTCATCAATTGATACCACAAAGGTTGCGGTCTGGTGTTCCATGCCACCACCCCATCCAAACTGCACATGCCCGTATTTTTCCTTGATGAAAGGATAGTCGCCAAATATGCCGTGATAGTATTGAAGTGCATTCAGTACGTTTTGTGTTCCGCTTTGAAAAGACGCAAGGTCTTCGGGATAACAATACGTTTGCATGGGCATATTTACGGCACCCAACTGAACCGAATTATTGAACACCGAAAAATTGGTAACGGCAAAACAAACTAAATAAGATGCGATCGGGTAGCGGTGTTTCCAGTACGTAACTTTTTTTGTTCCACTGTTGATCAGTGTTTCGCTTTGCAGCATTCCGTTGGATGCAGCCTTGTATGCTGCAGGGCTTGTAATGATCACGTCTATCGAGTCTGCTTTGTCATCAAGCCCGTTTTTACAGGGCCACCAATCACGACTGCCATAAGGTTCACTCAATGTCCATATAACAGGTACAACGCCATGGGTGGTTTGCACAAATGAACCAAAGCCGGTGTTGGCAGGTGGGCCTTTGTAATAGATACTTATCGAATCAAGCACGCCGGCATTGACCTGGCCAGAAAAATTTACCTGCAGTAAATTATTGATATGGCTTTTAGTAAGAACTGTATTACGTTGCTTAACACTATCCACATTCAAACCATTCATCAGGTCGAATGAGATAGAACTTCCAGACGTGGTGATCACAAAATATATGGTCACTTTTCCGGTGATATAATAAACAGCCGGGTCCACCTCCCATTCACAACGGTAATATTTAACATCAAAATTTGTTGAGGCCAATGTTCCGTTAATAATATTGAGTTGTTCGTGGCGGGTACGTTCCTGTGCAGCGATATCATACACCTGTTTACACCGCAGTTCGGGTGATTGTGCCTGCACGTTTAAGCAGGCCAGTAAAAACACGATAGAAAAAATACGCATATTTAAAGTTAACAACCTGCACATGCAGGTTTATTAAAGTTCCCAATTTTTTGTGAAAGGGCAATAATAAAACCAGCTTATCGTTTTTAAAAAAGCCCGTTTTTAATTGCATACCTCTATGATTTTAAAACTAAGTTCAAGCAAAAGAAAGAAAACTTCTTTAACAGTATCAAAGTCAACTTTGATACTGTTTTTTACTATGGGTATAGCAAGTATTGCCAATGCTGATCCGGTTTATGATACTTCTAAAAAAACCCTTTTAGCAGCTGTTGATAAAAAAGCAAATGCCCATGAAGTTACCCTGGAAGCAAATGTTGAGTTCCCGGAAACATTAACGGGTAATGAAGAAGAAGCGCTGGGGTACATCGAAAAATTTTCAGAGAACAGAAGAGCGTATGTGATCCGTACGTATAACAGGGGCAAAAAATATTTTCCAAAAGTAAGCGCCATCCTTAAAAAATATGATCTGCCCGATGAACTGAAAATGCTTATTGCCCTGGAGAGTGCATTCAATGCCAATGCCGTTTCAAAAGCGGGCGCAGTAGGTTACTGGCAGTTTATGGATGATGTGGCAAAAGAGTATGGATTAAAATATGTTCCCCGCCACAGCAAAGCGACCCGGACCATAAAAGGGAAAAACGGTAAAAAAATCATTGTAAAAAAACAACCCGGGGGAAGAGATGACCGGAAGAATTTCAATAAATCAACCTTTGCTGCTGCCCGTTATTTAAAAGACAGGGGCCGTAATCTTAATAACGACCTGTTATTAATGGTAGCCAGTTACAACTGCGGGGTAGGCAATGTTTGGGAAGCCATGAAAAGAACCGGCAAGGATAATCCCGATTTCTGGGATGTAAAAGATTACCTGCCTGCCGAAACAAGGGCCTATGTAATGAATTTCATCACATTGAATGTACTCTTTCACAACTACGATAAATTTACCGACAACAGTCTTACGTTCTCTCCGGTAAAGATCAAACTGGATAATTTTGAGCAACATCTGACAGAAGCGCTTGATGAAGCCAGCAACCAGAAATAGTCGACTTTTACTATATCATTCCAGTAGCCTTAAAAGGCCGGCTTTACTGCTTTTTTGCTAAAAGGCTTTCCGCAAATAACTTTCATTCGGCTTACCTTTGCTTATGCCCCGATTCAACTGGAACGACAGTACAAATCTTTTAAGCAAGCTTACTCTCAGGCGTTTTACTAACGGCATTAAAGTGCTCAGCAGTTTTTATGCCGGCCGTTTATTGAATAGGCCGGTACAATGGGGTTACCCCGTTTCTGTTTCATTTGAACCTACCACCAGTTGCAATCTGCGCTGCCCCGAATGCCCGAGTGGTTTACGGCAGTTCACCCGGCCAACAGGTATGTTGAAAAACGATTTCTTCAAAACAACCATTGATGAAATTCATAAGGAGTTGCTTTACCTCATTTTTTATTTCCAGGGAGAGCCGTACCTGAATCCCGATTTTCTGGAGATGGTGAAATATGCCAGTGATAAAAAAATATACACCGCTACATCAACCAATGCCCATTACCTTACTGATGAAGTGGCGAAGAAAACGGTAGAGAGTGGCCTGGACCGTCTCATTATTTCTATTGACGGCACAACCCAGGATGTTTATGAACAATACCGGGTTGGCGGCAATCTTGAAAAAGTTTTACAGGGTGCAAAAAATATCATGAAATGGAAAAAGGAATTGAAAAGCAAAACACCTTTTGTGTTTTTCCAGTTTCTTGTGGTTAAGCCAAATGAACACCAGGTAGAAGATATTAAGCGCCTGGCCAAAGAAGTAGGCGTGAATGAAGTTCGTTTTAAAACAGCGCAGGTGTACGAGTACGAGACGGACCCCAACAACCTGATACCAACCATTGACAAATACAGCCGGTATAAAAAGAATGCCGACGGCAGTTATACCGCAAAAAACAAACTGGCCAACCGCTGCTGGAAAATGCAGCATGCTAATGTGATCACCTGGGATGGCCTGGTGGTACCCTGCTGCTTTGATAAAGATGCTACACATCAGCTCGGGAACCTGAAAACACAATCCTTCAAAGAGATATGGAATAACGATAATTACAGGCAGTTCAGGGCCGAGTTAATGAAAAGCAGGAAAAATATTGATATTTGCGCCAATTGCAGCGAAGGAGTCTCTGTTTGGAAAGATTAAACAACACAAATTTGAATATTCCTCTTTATGCCATCTATATTTAACAACCGGCTTAGACAAATAATTTTACTGTTGGTAATAATCCTGCTTGTTGGTTTATTATTAAAGCAGTTATATATATTTTTACCCGGTTTTTTAGGTGCCATAACTTTATACATACTTACCCGTAAATGGTATTTAATATTAACCGGGCAAAAAAAATGGAGAAAGGGGCTTACGGCTTTGCTGTTTATGCTGGGTTCACTTGTAATTATTGCGATCCCTGTTTATTTCGCATTTATAATGATTTCTCCAAAAATTAATTCTTTATTACATAGTCAGCAGGAAGTAATGCAGGGCTTACAGATATTTTCAGAGAAACTGGAGGCTATCTCTGGCATTCAATTATTTACAGATGAAAATACAAAGTCCGTTGCAGTAAAAATATCTGCTGCCATTCCGGGTTTCCTTAATAGTACGGCCAATCTGGTTATTAATCTCATTATGCTGTTTTTCCTGCTGTACTACTTATTGGTAAACGGTACGGCCATTGAAAGATATTTACATAAAATTATACCCTTAAAATCTGAAAATGTAGATAAGCTTTCAGATGAAACTATTTTAATGATCAGGGCTAACGCTATTGGTATTCCCGTTATTTGCGTGGTGCAGGGCATTTTTGCCGCAATCGGATATTTAATTTTTGGTGTAAAAGACTGGGGCATGTGGGGATTTGTAACAGGGGTGTTAGCCTTTTTCCCATTGGTTGGCACCATGATCGTTTGGGTACCCCTGGTTATATATCTTTATTCAACCGGGCATTCATATTCTGCATTCTGGCTAACCCTTTACAGCGTTATCGTAACGGGAAATGTTGATTATATTGCCCGGTTAGGTTTATTAAAGAAGATGGGCAATGTACACCCGGTTGTAACGGCATTAGGTGTAATAGTAGGTCTAGGGTTATTTGGGTTTATGGGATTGATTTTTGGCCCACTGCTTATCAGCTATGTTATTATTTTAGTTAAGATATATTTGAATGAATTTGGAAGTCCCGCTGATGCAGCATAGTTGAACCGGGGGTGTATATCATTTAATTTTTTAGTATGGGCATAGAGAAAGACATTAGTCAACAATCGTTTCGGAACGATCATCAAAAAGCCGCCATTAACCTCATTTATACCTATAACTGGTTTAATGAAAAGATGAAGCTCTTTTTTGACAAAGAAGGCATCACCGGGCAGCAGTTCAATATCCTCCGCATACTTCGTGGAGCCGGTACACCCATCTCAACTTTGCAGATAAGAGAAAGGATGCTGGATAAAATGAGCGATACAAGCCGCATTGTTGACAGGCTTGTACTAAAAGGCCTTGCACAAAAAAATACCTGCAAAAATGACAAGCGCCTGGTTGATGTGAGCATCAGCACAAAAGGAAAAAAGCTTTTAGAAAAAATAGACGGCCATGAAAAAGAGATGGATGCTATTTTTGGAAACCTCTCTCCGGCTGAAGCAGCACAGTTAAATAAATTATTAGATAAGATTCGTCAAAAAGATTAAATTCCTCATGCAGAAAAATAAATTCTTTTTACTCATATTTCTGATTTGTATTTCTACTTATGGCACTTATGCCCAGGCAAAACCGGAGTTCCGGGGGGTATGGATCGCCACCGTTGATAATATCGACTGGCCGTCGAGAGGTAATTACAATTCCGATTCACAAAAAGTGGAATTTGTAAAGTTACTCGATATGCACAAGCGCAACGGCATGAATGCGATGATCGTTCAGATAAGGCCTGTTACAGATGCCTTTTATCCATCGCAGTACGAACCCTGGAGCGAATTCCTTACCGGTACCCAGGGCCGGCCGCCCATGCCTTATTACGATCCGCTGGAATTCATGATCAGCGAAACGCATAAAAGGGGAATGGAATTCCATGCATGGATGAATCCATACCGGGCTGTTTTTAATATTGGCAAATCGTCCATCGCTGCAAACCACATCACAAAAATTCACCCGGAATGGTTTCTTACTTACGGCGATAAAAAATATTTCGATCCCGGTAATAAAGACGTACAGCAGTATGTAACCAATGTGGTGAAAGATGTGGTAAGCCGTTATGCCGTGGATGCTGTTCATTTTGATGATTACTTTTATCCCTACCGCATTGCCGGGAAAGAATTTCCTGATAATGCAAACTACCTGCGCTATGGCAACGGTATCAATAAAGATGACTGGAGAAGAAGCAATGTTGATTCTATCATCCTGATGTTGAGTAAAGCCATAAAACAAGGAAACCCCAAGTGCCAGTTCGGCATCAGTCCTTTCGGTGTGTGGCGCAATGAAGACAAGGATCCCGAGGGCAGTAAGACCAAAGCGGGCCAGACAAATTACGATGATCTGTATGCCGATATCGTATTGTGGTTAAAAAACGGATGGATAGATTATGTTGCCCCGCAGTTGTATTGGGAGTTTGGTCATAAAGCGGCTCCCTATGAAGTATTACTTGATTGGTGGAGCAAACACACCTATGGAAGGAACTGTTACATTGGCCTGGCTATTTACCGTGCCAACAGCAATGCCGCCTGGAAAGATATTACGCAATTACCAAGGCAGATAGAAGCGCTGCGCAATACGCCGAATATCCAGGGCATGATCTTTTTCAGCAGTAAGTCTTTCAATAACAATCCCAATGGCTGGAGCGACAGCCTGCGGCTGGAATATTTTAAAGAGCCTGCAAAAACACCCGAAATGAACTGGATAAACAGCAGCAGGGAATGATTTGCGGCTTTTAATCCCGTTTCAATTTGTCTACCTTTGTAATTCTCAATTGATCATTTTAATTCTTAATTATATTTTATGCCTGGTTATGAATTTTGGAGCGATGCAGAACGCAAAGAAGTAAACGATGTACTTGAAACAGGGATTTTAATGCGCTATGGCTTTGATGGTCCACGTAAAGGAATATGGAAAGCAAAAGAACTGGAAGAAGCCATCTGCCAAACCTTTGGGTGCAAACATGCACAACTGGTAAGCAGTGGTACTGCTGCTTTAACAACAGCTATGGTTGCATTAGGTATTGGTTATGGGGATGAAGTGATATTGCCTTCTTTCACTTTTGTGGCCAGTTTTGAAGCCGTATTGAGTGTTGGTGCGATACCTGTATTTGTGGATGTAGATGATACTTTAACCCTGAACCCCGAAGCAGTACGCAATGCCATCACTTCAAAAACAAAATGTATAATGCCAGTACACATGTGCGGCAGCATGGCAGACCTGGATGCATTGCAATCAATTTGCAAAAAACACAACCTGGTTTTACTGGAAGATGCCTGCCAGAGTATTGGCGCTACTTATAAAGGAAAAAAACTGGGTACCATCGGCGATGCCGGCACATTCAGTTTTGATTTTGTAAAAACAATTACCTGTGCCGAAGGCGGTGCTGTAATGACCAACCGGGATGATGTTTATATCAGCAGTGATGGCTACAGCGATCACGGCCACGACCACAAGGGTGTTGACCGGGGAGCCGATCTCCATCCTTTCATTGGCTATAATTTTCGCATTAGTGAGTTGCATGCTGCTGTGGGACTGGCACAGATAAAAAAACTGGATACCTTTTTATCTCTCCAGAAAAAAAATCATGCTGCACTTAAAAACATACTTTCTGCAATTCCTGAAATTTCTTTCAGGAGAATACCTGATGAAGCAGGCGATAGTTGTACTTTTTTAAGCTGGTTCCTTCCTACCGAAGAAGCAACAAGAGCTGTGGTTGCAGAAATGAAAGCACAGAATATTTTAGCCGGTAATTTTTACTGGTACGACAATAACTGGCATTATATCCGCAAATGGGATCATCTAAAAAATTCTGTTACACTAAATGCCCTGCACCCCGACCTGAAAGCAGCTGTCATTCATCATGCCACAAAAGACTTTGCAGCTAGTGATGCCATCATGGGCCGCTGCATATCTACTGCCATTGGTTTGTTATGGACCGATGAGCAACTGAAAACAAAAGGAGAACAAATGGCAAATGTGATCAAGAAGGTGCTGAGTACAGAAAAACAAATGGCTTAAAAATCTTTTATATCAGAAGGGATTTATCGAATTAGGTTTCTGCTCCAAATAATCATTATACTGCAAAGAACCCAGCCTGAATCTTACCGGGATCCTTGTTACTTTCTCAAATTGTAGTTCCCTTTTACAGAAAAAACCAAAATTCCGGGTATAAAAATCTGCACCGACGCCAGAACAAGGTGCCTGGATTAGGTTAATACGGGTTTTACCATACACCGGTTTAACCACTTGCTCACTTTTTGCTTTATGAAAATAACCGTACGTGTTTTTGTTAAATTTTTGTACGGTGGTAAAGGAGGGAAAATGAGGCGCAGCGGGCATTTTATCAATGGTTTTCTGGCAAAAAGTGGCGCTTGCCACAAAAATCATGCAGAAAACCAAAATTTTAGCTTTTTTATACATTTTTCAACAAGGTATCTATGTAAATTTACGTTGTTATTGAACTCGTGGATTAACTGTTTTCCTAACCGCATTAAAAAGATTACCCTAAGCAGAACAAGAATATGGCCTTAAGTCAGGGACTATACCAGAAACAACTACAAAAACTATCTCCCCAGCAGATACAATTGATGAAATTGCTGCAGGTCCCCACGGCGTTGCTGGAAGAACGTATTAAAGAAGAGATCGAGGAAAACCCGGCACTGGAAGAAGCCGAAGAAGGACATGAGGATGAATACGACGAAGCAAATGACGAGTTTAAAGACAAGGAAACTGATGATGCGGAACCAGACGGCAGTGAAGATGACTATGATAATATTGATATCTCTGAATATGTAAGCGATGGCGATGATGATGTGGCTGATTACAAACTAAAAGACGACAATTACCCGGAAATTGATGAGAACAAGACCATCCCGATCAAGGTGGAAAGAGGCTTTAACGAACTGATGCTTGAACAACTGGGCATGCTTACTTTAACCGATCATCAACGGCGTATTGCCGAGCAGATCATTGGCAACCTGGATGATGATGGTTATTTAAGAAGAGAGATCTCTGCGATCGTAGATGATCTTGCATTCAGGCAGAACATTGAAACAACTGAAGGAGAAGTTGCAGAACTGGTATTGCAGATACAGCAGTTTGAACCGGCCGGTATTGCTGCCCGGAATCTGCAGGAGTGTTTGCTGTTGCAGCTGGAAAGAAACAGCAACAGCGGCAAGCATGTAGAGATGGCCATAAAAGTATTGGAAAAGTATTTTGAAGAGTTTATAAAGAAGCATTACGAAAAAATTCAACGGGGGCTTGACCTGACCGACGAACAACTGAAAGCTGTCATAAACCAGATCATCAAACTAAATCCCAAACCCGCCGGTATCATAGGAGAAGGAAGCAAAGCAGAAAGTTATGTGGTGCCCGATTTTTTTATTTACAACAATGCCGGAAAGCTGGAACTCACACTTAACAGCAGGAATGCACCTGACCTGCGGATCAGTGAGGGATATCGTGATATGCTCCGGGATTATGAACGGGGCAGTAAAAAAGATAAACGCCAGAAAGAAGCTGTTATGTTCATCAAACAGAAGATTGATTCGGCAAAATGGTTTATCGATGCCATAAAGCAACGGCAAAACACCTTGCTGAACACGATGGAAGCCATCATGAATTACCAACATGAGTTTTTTATTTCCGGCGACGAAACAGACCTGCGGCCGATGATATTAAAATATATTGCAGAAGCAACAAGTTTGGATATTTCTACCGTAAGCCGTGTGGCAAACAGCAAATTCGTGCAAACAGAATTCGGAACTTACCGGCTTAAGTTTTTCTTCAGTGAAAGTTTGCAAACCGACAGCGGTGAAGAAGTAAGTACCCGGGAAGTTAAAAAAATATTAAGCGATATTATTGAGGCCGAAAGTAAAAAGCATCCGCACAGTGATGAAAAATTAACCGAAATGCTCCAGGAAAAAGGATATAATATTGCACGGCGCACCGTTGCCAAATACAGGGAACAATTAAACATACCGGTTGCCCGGTTAAGAAAAGAGCTATGACAGAAGTGCTGACACATACCCCGGTTCCGGATAACAAAAAAGAACACCTTTTTATTCTCCGGTTCCTTGCCCAGTTTTTTTCCTTTGTTTTTCACCCCCTGTTCATTCCAACCTACATAGTGGCTTTTTTATTAAATTTTCATCCTTCCTATTTCTCCGGGTTCAGCAACGGCTCAAAACTGATGTTGCTGCTTACAACAATATTAAACACCGCTTTTTTCCCGGCTTTTTCTGTGTTAATAATGAAGGGGCTTGGTTTTATCAAATCAGTTTTTTTACCTACGCAGCAGGACAGGATCGGCCCCTACCTGGCAGCCATGATCTTCTATTTCTGGGCAGCAAGGGTTTTCTTTAAGTTCGAACCACAGCTTTCTCCTGTTTTACCGGCATTTATGACCGGGGTTTTCCTAACCACCGTTTTTGCACTCATAATAAATATCTTCTTTAAAATAAGTATGCATGCTATTGGTTGCGGGGGATTGATAGGCGTGTTCCTGGTAGTGATGAACAGCAACAGTATGTTAATGACCTGGCCTTTAGCTCTTGCCTTATTGATAACCGGTCTGGTATGTACCGCCCGTTTTATCGTAAGCAACCATTCCCAAAAAGAAATTTATACCGGGTTGATGGTTGGCCTTGCCTGCCAGTTTATTGCCGCTTTCATAATACTGTAAAAAAGAAGAAGCCCCGCTAAAAGCAGAGCCTCTTGTCTCCTGTCGTGCCTAACAATAAAAAATTCTAAAACTGTAGCGGAAATAAAATTTTAGCTGTTAAGTATTTTTGAACGGTTGATATAGTTTTTTGAAGGATAGTACAAAAACATACAGCTTCCGTTTTTAATAACATCGATGATCTTTTTACTCAGGTCCACCGGCACGGCCGGGCAACCATGGCTTCTTCCCAAATAGCCATTCCTGCGGATAAAATTTTCACTTACATAATCTGCCCCGTGCATAACAATCGCCCTGTTGAGTGCATTGTTATTGATGCCGTTTTCACATCCTTTTAATTTCAGCGAATAGCCATTGCTGCCTTTATACGTATCAAGCGTTATAAAAAAGCCGAGGCTGCTCTTGTATGATGCACCGGAATTGGAAAAATTGGTTGCATGATCAACGCCTGAATTGCGGCCATGTGCCACCAATGAATTGAATAAGATCTTCCCGGTGGTCATTTCCAGCACGAACAATCTTTTTTGAATGGAAGACATGCTGTAATCAACAATGGTAAGCAGGTTGCAGTTCTTTACTAAATTCTTTGCCTGCAAAACTGTAAATCCTTTATATGCCTTTTCAAAAGCCTCTTTTGATAATCCGGCAGATCCCAGGTCCCAGGCACTATAAAGAGCAGATGAATTTATTGCTGTATTGTCTGTAACAGAAAGGCCGGATTCAGGCGATCCTGTTTCCTTTACAATTTGTTTTGTAAAACGAGATGAGGAACTGTTTGACAGCAGTATCAGCATACACAGCACAGCAAGCGCATATCGGGTTAGTCTCATTCTTGTGGTTTTTCAGTACGGATCCAGACGTGATATGAATCGTGATATAAATCGTTTTACCTGAACACTTTATTGTGCAACAAACTAAAAGGAGATAGATATATTTTATTGTTATGTTCTGAAAAGTAAAACTACTTAGGGACTGTACTTTACAACTGATTAACTACTTCGTTTTATTACTGTGAAAGCCCAATGCTATATCTTTGTACTTTAATTAAACCATGAAAAATATTAAATCGCTTTTTTACCTGTTGCTGATGTTATCAGTAATAACAGCTAAAGGATATTTCCCAAAGACTGGTTTTGACAGGTCTGCTTTTTATAATGCCATGGATGCAGAAACAGTGGATGAAATAAACACACAACTTAATATTATAAAAACATCTTCCATAACTGAAAAAGAAGCTTTTGAAGGTGCCTTGCTTATGAAAAAGGCCGGGCTTGTTGCCAAAGCAAAGGATAAGCTTAGTTTGTTCAAGGAAGGCAGGAAGAAACTGGAAGCTTCCATCAAAAAGGACAGCGACAATACCGAATATTGTTTCCTGCGGCTCATCATCCAGGAACATGCCCCAAAGGCTCTTGATTACAAAAGCGATATTGATCACGACAGCAAGCTCATCCGCTCCAATTATAAAAATCTATCTCCGGCAACACAGCAGGCTGTTATAGACTACAGTAAAAAATCAAAGGCTTTAAAAGGGTTAGTCCCTTAATTTTGCATCGCATGGGTAAAAAAATTCTTGTCATTTATTATTCTCAGTCTGGCCAGCTTACCGACATTACTGATAGCTTAACAGAACCGCTCATTGAAGCTGGCAATTCCGTAGAAAAGGTTTGTGTGCAGGTTGCAAACGACTATCCTTTCCCATGGACGGGCAAAGCATTTTTTTCTGTAATGCCTGATTGTGTAAAGGAAGTTCCCACAGAATTGAAACCATTCCAGTTAAAAGAAACCAAATACGACCTGGTCATTCTTGGTTACCAGGCATGGTTTCTTTCGCCTTCTATTCCTGTCAATTCCATATTACTTCACCCTGCAGTAAGGCCGGTATTAAAGGATACCCCTGTGGTTGCCATAACCGGCGCCCGCAATATGTGGATCAGTGCCATGCAAAGGATAAAAGCGATCCTTAAAGATTCAGGCGCAAAATTGGTTGGTCATATTGCCTTGGTTGACAAACACCACAACTTCATCAGCTTTATCACCATTTTTTACTGGATGTTCAAAGGAAAGAAGGGCCGCTGGCTGAATCTCTTCCCCAAGCCCGGTGTTTCAGATGAAGATATAACCGGCACAGCCGCATACGGGGCTACCATTCAAAAACACCTTGGCCGTGATAATTGGGATGGTATGCAGGATGAACTGCTGGGGCAAAAAGCCGTAGTAGTAAAATATAATTTAATGTTTATAGAATCGAAAGCCAAGCGCATTTTTGGGATATGGGCAAACATCATAGCCAAAAAGAAAAAAAAGACAGCGTGGCTTGTTGCATTCAAATATTATCTTTTAATTGCATTGTTTATAGCTGCACCGATCATACTAACTGTTGATGCTATATTCTTCAAACCCTTTTTATCGGAACGCATAAAAAGGCAAAAACAACAATATTCAGGTATAAATTAATTAACCCTAACTGCAGATGTCTTTTAACGAGGTTTATATTACTAATACGTCTTCTTTTTTTCCAAACAACCCGGTATCAAATGACGAAATGGAAGATTACCTGGGCTATATCAATGGCCAGCCTTCCAAATCAAAGCGCATTGTTTTACGTAACAATGGCATAACCAACCGGTATTACGCATTAACAAAAGATAGAAAAGTAACGCATACCAATGCCCAGATAACAGCCGAGGCGGTGAAAGCCGTTTTAGGAAATGACGACAGCCAACTAAAAGCAATTGATCTTCTCTCTTGCGGAACTTCCACACCCGACCAGGTGATGCCTTCGCATGGGGTGATGGTGCATGGCCTATTGCCGCAAACCAATTCTATTGAAGTGGTTTCCCCGGCAGGCGTTTGTTGTGCCGGCATGCATGCATTAAAGTACGCTTTCATGGCAATCAAAACAGGCGATGCAAGCCTGGCTGTAGCAACCGGTTCTGAACGGTTTTCAACTTTATTGGTTTCAGATGTTTTTGAAGATGAAGCAAAAAAACTGCAGGAGCTGGAAGAGAATCCCTACATCGGTTTTGAAAAAGAATTTTTGCGCTGGATGTTATCAGACGGTGCTGCTGCTTTTTTAATGACCAACAAAAAAAATGAGACTGGGTTAAGTCTTCGTGTTGAATGGCTGGAAGGTTTTTCGTATGCCAATAAAATGGAAGCCTGCATGTACAGCGCCAGTGAAAAAATGAAAGACGGTTCCTTAAAAAGCTACATGGAATTCACCCATGATGAGATAAACAATAAATCGATCTTAAGCATAAAGCAGGATGTAAAACTGCTCAGTGAAAATATTGTTCCGCTGGGTGGCGAAGGATTAAAAGCGGCACTGGATAAGCACGGAGTAAAATCATCCGAGGTCGATTATTTCCTGCCACACATGTCCAGTAATTTCTTTAAGGATAAAATATTCCAGCGGCTTATAGAGAACGGAACCGGTATCCCCTATGATAAATGGTTCGTTAACCTCAGCACGGTTGGTAATGTAGGCGCCGCATCGGTTTACCTGATGGTGGATGAATTATACCACAGCGGCAAACTGAAGGTTGGTGATAAGATATTATTGCTTGTTCCGGAAAGCGCCCGTTTTTCATACATGTACAGCCTTCTTACCGTTTGCTAAACATCCCGTTTAAAAAGGAATATTTAGGTTATTGTAGTAATTTCATCTTTCATACCAACAGCACAATTGTGGCAATATGAAAAAAGAAGAAATACCCCAGGACGATGGTGCGCTTAATAAATTAACCAAGGAAGTGGTGTATGCCGTTGACAGCTCCGGCAAATACAGCACCGAACTAAGCTCCGGCTGGGAAGTAAAGGCCAAAGCATTGGATGTGGCATGGGAGGATATTGAAAAGCGTATTGAAGATGCCCGGCAAAAAGTGTTACGCAACGAAGCCAGCCCGGTTTTATATTTTATGGAATTGCGGCTGATGGACATCGGCATCGTTTCTGCCTATACCGGCTTCTGGAAATGGACAATAAAAAAACACCTCAAAACAGCTGCCTTCTATAAACTCCCGGAGGAGAAATTAAAAAAATATGCTGACGCATTTAATGTTAGTGTGGAAGAACTAAAAACCATGAATGTGCATGAATAATGAATTTAAACATTTGCAGGCAGCTCATTGTGAGAACGGGGTTACTACAAA
>Ga0209023_10000171_pt1 | contig 110309 bp, 99 predicted proteins | sample LakOneMetagenome_FD_187468 | JGI IMG/M metagenome (GOLD analysis project Ga0209023, IMG submission 187468) | Freshwater and sediment microbial communities from Lake Erie, Canada (SPAdes) (version 2) | ecosystem: Environmental > Aquatic > Freshwater > Lentic | place: Lake Erie, Canada...
TTTCCGCCCAATCCCGACGGTCGAAGAGAGCGGGCCACTACAGGCCAGGACAGACTCTTTCACCTTCGACCACGCCGACGGCGGGCGGGCCTGGCAGCGAACCAGGTCCCCGGACCGTCCGAGTATCCCCCTCGGACCTCCACCGCTCGATCGCCCCCCGCCGCCACGTTCGGTCGCTGATCAACGCGCCCTTTCCTCGCGACGAGGTGGAAGCATTGTGCGGCGGTTCTGAACGCGGATCATCCAGGCCTGCGTAAAATCGACAAGCGATTGATTTCGCGAGGTTCGGTCTCACCAATTCCGAGGACACAGCCCGCTGGATCCCCGTAGTCGCCCTCTCCCACAGGGAGAGGGAGGGACCCGCGCGAAGCGCGGGAGGGTGAGGGGTTACACCCTCTCCGACAAACCCACCGGCCATTCCGCCGTCATCCCAACCGTCATCCCGCGCTTTATGCGCGGGACCCATCGTTCAGCTTCCACGTGAGAGCCCAGCCCCGCACCGCCCCTGCGGCGGACAAATGGGTCCCGCGCATAAAGCGCGGGATGACGGGATTGTTTAGACCCGTGAAGGACGCCTTCCGCCCCGGAAGAGCGCCCACCTTACATCTCACGGCGAGACGATCGCAGGGCTGTCCAGGTCACTCAAGGACGACGCTCCGCGTCGCCGCACCGCGGCCGCCGGAGGCGGTCCTTGACTGACCTGGACAGCCCTGCACGCTGCAGCCTCCAAGAGATTTAAGGAGGACGCCCGACGCGGGGGCTTCGGCTTCTGACTCTTCTTGGAACTTCGGAATTGTGGCTTTCAGGAAGTGCCAGGTTCGTTCGAACCGCGTCCGGCGCGCCACTTCGGTTTAAAACTGCGAAGGCCGAAAGCCGCAGTGTGCTCGCACGCCCAGGCAGTCCCCCTACAGCCGCCTGCGAGCGTGTTGGTGCTCGCTTCAGGCCTAGGCGTGATCTCCTGCAATACGGATTTGTGATCCAAATCAACCAAAAATCTTCGAGCTCTGCGAAGGTTACCGGCGTTTCACTGGCATCAGACCCCGCCTCTGCCCACATTGGCACGCTATGTGCTGGTTAGCGGAGCAGATCATGCACGCGGAGCTTGAAAAATGCGTGACCATTCCAGCAAATCGGGCCATTCTAAATCTCAGCGGTCGACGGGGGGTCATATGGTCGCGGAAGAGCAGTCGGAAAAAACTGCCGGCACAGAGCCGCAGCGCTCTCTGAAGGGCGATTTCGCCCGGATATTTGGTCGCACCCGGACAGGGACGATAGTGAACCAAGATGGCCGGGAGCCGCGATCCAATGCTTCTTCAGCACCTAAGATGACGCCCCGCTTACGGACGTAACGATTCCTTTGGGGGCGACGCGGGTTGGAAGAGCATTTTCCGAGGAACAAAGTGCTTCCTCCCCAATCTCCTTTGTTTTGGGCCGAGCACAAAGATCGCTTCCTCCGACAACTCTTGATTAGGGACATTTCTGAGCTCTCTGGCCGAGTAGTTATCGTTTACTACACAGATTGCTCGACGCTGGCGCAAATCGATGCCAATGATGACCAGTATGTTCTTGAGCTGATTAGAGAAATTCCGGCAGACCAGCCGGTCGATTTGATACTTGAGACAAATGGCGGCACCACGGATGGCACAGAGAAGCTTGTCGCCCTACTCCGCAATATAAACGATCTCAGAGTTGTCGTCCCCAGGCGGGCCAAGAGTAACGGCACGTTACTGGCATTAGCCGCGCGCGAGATTGTGATGGGGCCCTGCTCCGAACTCGGGCCCATTGACCCAATGATCAACGTTGTAGACGGCCAACCTGTGCCGGCTCAATTTATCGTTGCAGCAGCAAGCGCCGGACGAGAACTTGACCCTGTGCTACTCGAGACAGCAAAGCATGCAATTGCGCAGACAGAAAAACTTGCAAAGTCGCTTCTCGAAGTCGGCATGTGTAGCGGCGCGCCTGAGAAGGTTAAAAAGCTTGTCAAGCAGCTTGCTACACGCGACCATTACCACTCCCATGGCGCGGTGATTGACGCCCACGAAGCACAGGACCTCGGTCTCAATGTAAAATTCGTCAGCTACGACGATGAGTATTGGAATTGGGTCTGGCTTCTGCGTTGCGCCCTTGAAAGCGATGCAATCACTCGGGGATACGCGAAGATTTTTGAGGGGGCTCGCGTTTCTAACGCAATTAGAAGCGCTTAGTTTTAGAGAAAGACAATGCCCGCAATTACTTGGTTTTTCACCAATTTGCTTATAGCGCTGATCCCCCTTGCAGTGATCATTGGCGCACTCATCCACTCGAATAAGCCGGTGACAATTGAAGATGTAATTGGAGACGGATTTTTCTTTTTCTTCACATTCGCGCTGTGCGCCGGACTGATATCCGATTGCATTAAGGACTTCATGCAAACCCAGCCAATAATGCCAAAAGGATATTTTGCGTCCGCAATTCTTGCATCCTTTATACTCAGTATGGCGATGTGCATGTTTTATTTCGCATCGCTAGCGAGCAGGTTTTCAACTCAGTCAAATCGGGGCCTTTCCAAATTCTCCTTGTGGGTTGCGCCGGCAGGAGTTATTTTTGTTTGCGCTACGCGCGCGAAGACCGGGCTCTGGTGAATGAGAAACGCCTCTGATAACGACCCGAAGCGCAACGCATCAAGCAATCCTGAAGCGCGCATTCGTCTAACTCAAGCGACCAGTGGAGCCGCTGTTGGCGCTGTAGCTGGCGCAATGGCGGTGGGAGCGATGGGACCCGTCGGGCTTGTCGCGGGTGTGGCTGTATCTGTTGTCGGAACGGCCATCGGTGCAGCGGCCGCTCCGATCGTGTCCGAATATTTTGAGCGATCACGTAACCGCCGCAGCTAAAGCGCCGTGATGTCGATGGGCCCTTTCGGATACCGGCCTTATAAATCTGGCTGAACGCCCTGTTATCGATGCGCTGTGCGATCGGACCGGTGACCGCTCGATGTGGCGTTCTATGCCCCCTTTTGGGAAGCCTGGTTAGAGTAGGAAACTGCTCTTCAACACGGCGTGTACGGGTTGTGGCTGGTCATCGAGATTTGGACGCTGAACGTCTCGTGTCTGGAGGTGGTCCGACGCCTGTTTATGGCGCAGCCCCCCCCTACTCCGGCCACAAATCCTGCACATCCCCCTTGCGGTTCAGCATGTGCGTGGCCCGCTTGATCAGCATCAGCAGGCGCTCCTTCCGGCCGTCCTTGTCGTAGGTCAGGGTCGTGCGGGCTAGGCCCTCCAGCATGAACCGCGCCAGATCCCGGCTGGCCTGGAACCTCGGGCCGGCGCCGGCGTGGAGGATCTTCAGGAAGTGGTCGCCGGCCTGGGCGCGGTCGAACTCGGCTTGCGCGGGGGCCAGGAGGGCGTGGATGGCCGGGTCGGTGCGGCCGGCGTCCTCGAGCTCGCCGAAGGCCTGGAACGGCGTCGAGTGCAGCAGGTCCCAGTAGCTGTCGATCGCGTGCTCGGTGACGTCGGCGCCGGCGGGCAGGTTCTCGGCGGCGGCGCGGAACAGGGTCGAGCGCTCGGCCTGGATGTGGGCCACGGCGGCCTCGACCAGAGCCTCGCGGGTGGGGAAGTGGTAGAGCATCGCCCCGCGGGTGAGGCCCGCCGCGTCGGCGATCACCGGGTTGGTGGCGGCGTGGTAGCCGATCTCGGCGATCAGGCGCATCGCCTGGTCCAGAATCCGCGCGCGCGTCTTCTGGGATTTCGGCGTGTCCTTGGCGAGGCGGGCGGCGTCCATGAGGGTGATCTAGTGCCCGCATTGCTGCACTGCAACAGCTTGAGCAAACCCAAGCGCCAAAAGGGGTTGGTTAAGTGTCCAGATTTTTGACGATTGCGTCGAAACTGTGCAGTTCGCGGACAGGATAACGGCTTCCCCAGCGGAAGCGGCGCCTTAACGACCGGTAAATTCGCCGCACGCCCATTTCATCAAAGCGACACGCAATCAGCTTAATCGCCAGCCGTTGGCCGCTATCTTCCGATCCGGGGACGGAAACGATCTGCGGCGTTCCAACGGGGGTTCGACCATGAGCGCCGACGTCGCCGTTCGCCGCTACCGTTCCGTCTTCATCAGCGATCTGCACCTGGGCACCCGAGGGTGCCAGGCCGAGCTGCTGCTGGACTTCATCCGCCACGTCGAGTGCGACAAGCTCTATCTGGTGGGCGACATCATCGACGGCTGGAAGCTGCGCAGCGGCTGGTACTGGCCCCAGGCCCACAACGACGTGGTGCAGAAGATCCTGCGCATGGCCCGCAAGGGCACCGAGGTGATCTACGTGCCCGGCAACCACGACGACCGCATCCGCGACTTCTGCGGCGTGCACTTCGGCGGCGTGATCGTGGCGCGCGACGTGATCCACGAGGCGGCCGACGGCAAGCGCTACCTGGTGGTGCATGGCGACGAGTTCGACGGCGTCGTGCAGCACGCCAAGTGGCTCGCCTTCCTCGGGGATTGGTCCTATAGAACCATCCTCATGCTGAACACTGTGGTGAATCGCCTGCGGCGTCGCCTGGGGTTCGGCTACTGGAGTCTCTCGGCCTATCTGAAGGTCAAGGTGAAGAACGCGTTGCATTTCATCGAGAACTTCGAGGCCGCCGTGGCCGATGAAGCTCGGCGTCGGGGGGTGGACGGCGTGATCTGTGGTCACATCCACAAGGCCGAGATGCGCGACATCGACGGCATCCGCTACATCAACGACGGCGACTGGGTCGAAAGCTGCACGGCCCTGGCCGAGCACGCCGACGGCCATCTCGAGATCCTGGAATGGGCCAAGCTGCGCTCGTGGTCGGTGATCGATCGCGCCAGCTCCCTTCCCCAGACCGTTGACGGCGCCGAAGAGACGTTGCCGGAGCCCGCCGCCGCCTGATGCGAATTCTGCTTGCTACCGACGCCTGGGAACCTCAAGTCAACGGGGTGGTGCGCACCCTGAGCCGGGTGACCGAAGAGCTGCGCGCGATGGGCCACGAGGTCGACGTCGTCAGCCCCGAGCAGTTCCCGACCTTCCCGCTGCCGACGTACCCCGAGATCAAGCTGGCGATCGGCGCGTACGAGCCGGTGCAGGAGCGGTTCAAGCAGTTCGAGCCCGAGGCGATCCACATCGCCACCGAGGGGCCGATCGGCCTGGCCGCGCGCCGCATCTGCCTGGAGTGGAAGCTGCCGTTCACGACCAGCTACCACACCAAGTTCCCGGAATATGTCTCGGCCCGCCTGCCGCTGCCGTTGGCGGCCGGCTACACCTACATGCGCTGGTTCCACAAGCCGTCGGGCCGCCTGATGGTGGCCACGCCCACCATGCGCGACGAGCTGGCCAAGCATGGCTTCCGCAACCTGTCGCCCTGGTCGCGGGGCGTCGACACCGACATCTTCAAGCCGCGCGAGCCGGGCGACGCCGACCCGTTCGAGGGCCTGGCCCGACCGATCTTCCTCAATGTCGGCCGCGTGGCCGTCGAGAAGAACATCGAGGCCTTCGCCAGCCTGGACCTGCCGGGCACCAAGGTCGTCATCGGCGACGGTCCCCAGCGCGAGGAGCTGGCCGAGAAATATCCCGAGGTGAAGTTCCTGGGCGCCAAGTTCGGCGACGAACTGGCCCGCTACTTCGGCGGGGCGGACGTCTTCTGCTTCCCGTCCCTGACCGACACCTTCGGCCTGGTGATCCTGGAAGCCATGGCCGCCGGCGTGCCGGTGGCGGCGTTCTCGGCCCCGGGTCCGGTCGACATCATCCCCGGCTCCAACGCCGGCGTGCTGGCGCCCGGCCAGACGGACGGCCTGCAGGAAGCCTGCCTGGCCTGCCTGGATCTGGACCGCGTCGTGGTCCGCAAGTTCGCCGAAAAGTTCTCGTGGCGCGCCTGCGCCGAGGAGTTCTTCCGCAACCTGCAGCCCTATCCGGAACCTGAAAAGACCCGCTTCTGGCGCCGGCTGCGGCGCCTGGCGCGACTGCGGAAGAAGACGGCGGCCTAAGGGCCCCGTAACTGGCGCCAAGCTCGCCCAACGCGTATTGTCGCCCGACTAATCCGGGGGACGACTATGGCGCTGGCTGCGATCGTCATGGGACTTTGGCTGGCGGCCGCCGCGGCCGAGCCGCTTCCGCCCCGCATCGAGACCTACAAGTCCGCAGGCGACCAGGCGCTCACCGCCCGCATCTTCGCGCCGACCGGAGGCGCCTCGAAGCCCCGCGCGGCCGTGTTGCTGTTCCACGGCGGCGGCTGGGTCGCGGGCGACGCCGAGTGGACCGATGGGCGAGCACAAAGGCTGGCCGCGAAAGGCCTGACCGCTATCTCGATCGACTACCGGCTGGCCCGCGACGGCGTGACGCCGCTCGACGCCCTGGCCGACACCTGCGACGCCTTCGCGTGGGTTCGAGCCAACGCCAGACGCCTGAATGTCGACCCCAAGCGGGTCGCGGGTTACGGCGTCAGCGCCGGCGGACAGCTAACGGCCGCCGCGGGCCTGGGCGCCTGCCCCGGCGGCGCGCGCGGGCCGGACCTTATGCTGCTGTGGTCGCCGTCCCTGGACGTCTCCAACGACGGCTGGTTCAGGAAGCTGATGGCCGGCAAGGATCCGAACCCCGTGTCGCCGCTCGCCCTTGCCACGCGCCGTGGACCGCCGACGATCATCGTCCAGGGCGACGCCGACACCCTGACCCCGCTGAAGGGCGCCGAGGCCTTCTGCGCCGGCCTGAAGGCGGCCGGGGGCGCGTGCGAGCTCAATCGCTATCCCGGCGTCGGCCACCTGCTGACCCGCAACCTCAAGAATCAGGAAAGCGACTTCGACGTCGATCCGCAGGCCAGCCAGGACGGCTATCTGAAATTCGAAGCCTTCCTGGCGGCGCGAGGCTACACCCGCCCCTGACGCCGCCTAAGCCCGCAACGCGTCCGCGACCAGCTCCTCGAACACAGTCAAATCCACGTCCTTCACGGACCGGAACTTGATGCAGTAGCCGGTGACCTTGGCCTTGCCGAGGCGCGGGCCGTAGGTCTGGGCGAGGTAGGTCTTGTCCTTCAGACCCATGACATAGACCGAGATCCCGGCCGTGTTGGCGCTGAGACCCAGCTTGTAGAACGGCCGGGCGCTGCCGTCGGCATAGTCCAGCGTCGCGGCGCCGTAGCCGATGTTGGGATTGGTCACGACCTTGCCGGTCTCGTCGCGGCCGTCCAGCCACCAGAGCTTCGCGTCGGGCGCGATCGCCAGGATGCGTCGGTGCAGATCCCGCAACTCAGCGCTCTTAGCCGGGGACTGGGCGTCGATATAGCCGTCGATCTGCTCTTGCACGGTCATGGCGTGGATCTCCCTTTTCCCGAGGACGCGCGAGCCGGCCAGCCCCCGACATCACGCCTCTAGAACAATCGTCCCTGCAGCCACAGGATCGCCGGATAGGTCGCCAGCCAGGTCCAGAAGAAGCGATTGAGGCCAAAGAGGCAGGCATTGGCCAGGTGGAAGGTGGCGGCGACGGCGAGGCCGGCGATCAGGGCAGGTTTCCACAGCAGGGTCAGCGGGAAGAGGAGCTCGAAGCCCATCACGGCCCACGACATCGCCAACAGCAGCCGGGGCCGCTCGGCGAAGGCGCGAAGGTCCTGCGCCACCGGATAGGCCGAGAACTGGAACACGTCGCGCAGCGCCCGGCCCGAGCGCCAGTCGGGGTTCACGATCTTGACCCCGCCGGAGATGAAATAGCTGAGCATCAGCTGCGCGCCGAGATAGCCGAACGGCAGCTCCTTCAGCGCCGGGACCGGCAGCAGGCGGGTCGCCACCAGGCACCACAGCGCCAGCAGGCCCATGCGGTCGCTGCCGCCGTTATAGGGTCCCTGGAAGCGCTGGAGGATCAGCAGCGACAGCCCCGCCAGCCCGACCAGCGGCCAGGGCGCGGCGAGGCCCGCGATCACCAGGCCGCAGAGGACGATCCGCAGCCCGAACAAGACGCGCTCGTCGCGAAAGCCGCGCAGGTGCTCCAGGCTCTGCTGGATCAAGGCGAGAGCCAGCAGGATCTCGGTCAGGCGGACCGCAGCTTCCAGGCTCATCGGACGTCGATGTCCTTCAGCAAGCGCGGCGCGGGCTGGAACAGGACCTCCTCCGCGTCGCGGCTGACGAACACCAGGCGGAAGCACAGCCACGGTCTCGCGGGGTCCTGACCCTCGGCAGCGAGGTCGGCGGCGATGCGTCGGAAGAGCTCGGCTTCGCTGTGCTCGGGCGTGCGATCCTCGGCCAGGCGCTCGGCGCAGCTCATCACGAACAGGGTCTGGTTCCAGTGCGGGTTCCAGACCAGGCGCGTGAGCAGGGTCCCGGCCGACACCTGCTGCGGACGCGGCCGGAACTCCCGCCAGGCGCCGGTCGTGTCGCCGAGCGAGGCCAGCAGGGCGTACTCGACCCGCGGCGCCGGCGCGATCACGTCGAAGAAGTTCCACGACGGGATCAGCGCGGGAAGCAGGAGCTTCAGAGGCGCGAACACGCCTATTTCAGCCCGTCCTGCGCCAGGGTATGGGCGACCACCGCGTTAGCGTGGCCATGGCCCATGCCGTGCTGCTCTTTCAGCAGGGCGACCAGCGCCATGTGCTTGGCCGGATAGCCGTCCCGCACGATCTGCTGCCAATGGGCGATCGGCTGACCGTACGTCTTCTCGATTGAAGGGAAGTAGGACGCTGGTCCCTTCACGGGCTCTTGGGTCATGAGCAACTCCTGGTCGCCCCGATATCGCACCGGGGGATCGGTGTTCGCAATGGGGGGCTTTGGCCCTGCCCTTCCTTCTCCCCTTGCGGGAGAAGGTGTCAGCGAAGCTGACGGATGAGGGGTCGAAAGGCATGTCCGGATAGCGGAGCGAGACCCCTCACCCGGCCCCGGCTTGCCGGGGCCACTCTCTCCCGCAAGGGGAGAGGGGATGCCCGCTAAGGCTTGGGCCGTTCCGTGCGGATCTTCTGCAGCACGTCCTTCAGCTGGTCGTCCGACAGGGCGCCGCGGATCAGGTAGCCGTTGATCACCAGGCCCGGCGTGCCCTCAAGCCTCAGGAGGGCGGCCTCGCGTTCGTTGCGCATCAGGATGGCGTCGATATCGCCGCCATGCGCCTTCAGGTCGCGCGTGAGCCTGGCCCAGTCGACGCCGGCCTGCTTGGCGACGGTGTCGACCATGTCCTTGTCGCTGAGTCGCGTGGGCGAGAGCATGAAGGCCCGGTGCACCGCGTCGTACCGGCCCTGATAGTTGGCCGCCAGCGCCACGCGCGCCGCATGCTCGGACACGTCGCCGAAGATCGGCCATTCCTTGTGAACCACGGCCAGGCGGCGATCGGCCTTCAGGGCGTTGGCCAGCACCGGCTCCATGCGCTTGCAGTAGCCGCAGTTGTAGTCGGCATACATCACGATGATGACGTCCGGGTCCGTCGCGCCGGCGCGGGGCGCGCCCGGGCCGCGCAACAGGTCCTTGAAGCCATAGTCGAGGGCGCTGGCCGGCGCGCAGACGGCGAACGCGACGAGCGCGGCGGTCAGCGCCATGACGTGACGGAAAAGCATACGGGTTACTCCGGGAACCGAGGTCGCAGCGCCTGGCGGCCCCTACCCCTCAGCCGCATCCTTCTTCCGCGTGCAGTGCTTGAGGATGACCTTGTCGATCCGCGAGCCGTCCATGTCGACGATCTCCAGGTCGAACGCGCCGATCTCGACGTGCTCGCCCTCGCTGGGGATGCGGCCCAGGCGGTCCAGGATCAGGCCGGCCACGGTGTGGTAGCCGCCGTCGGCCTCGAAGTTCTCGCCCAGGTGATCGTTCAGCTCCTGGATGTCGAGGCGGGCGTCGATCAGCCAGCTGCCGTCCTCGCGGCGGATGAAGCGCTTCTCGTCGTCGTCGTGATCTTCCGGGAAGTCGCCGGCGATCATTTCCAGCAGGTCCAGCGGCGTGATCGCGCCCTGCAGCGAGCCGAACTCGTCGACGACCAAAGCCATGTGCAGGCTGGTCTGCTTGAAGACCGCCAGGGCTTTCAGCAGCGACATGGTCTCGGGGATGGCGACCGGCTGCTGGACGTGGGCCTTCAGGTCCAGCGGTTCGTTCGACAGGCAGGCGTCCAGCAGGTCCTTCTTCAGCACCACGCCGATGTCGCCGTCGAGGTCGTCCTGGGTGGCCACCAGGATGCGCGAGTGGGCGCTGGCGCGGATCTCGGTCAGCACCTGTTCGGGTGTGTCGGCCAGCGACACCCAGAAAAGGTCGCGGCGCGGGGTCATGGCCACGCGCACGGGGCGGTCGCCCAGGCGCAGCACCTCGTTGATCATCGCCCGCTCTTCGGGCTCGATCAGGCCGGCGTCGGCGCCTTCGGCCAGGACGGTCTCGACCTCTTCGGAGGTGATGCCGCTGTTGCGCTCGTCGCGCACGCCCATCAGCTTCAGCACGGCGGCGGTCGAGACGGTCAGCAGGGTGACGAACGGGCGCAGCACCGTGGCCACCACGGCCAGGAACGGGGCCATCCGGCGGGCGATGACGTCCGGGAACATCAGGGCCAGGCGCTTGGGCACCAGCTCGCCCAGGATCACCGAGACATAGGTCAGGCCCACGACGACGACGCCGGTGGCGATGATCTCGGAATATTTGGCCAGGGCCGGGAAGCTGGTCTCCAGCCAGGTGTCGAGCGCGCCAGCGATCGTGGCCTGGCCGTAGGCGCCGGCGAAGATGCCGATCAGGGTGATGCCGACCTGGACGGCCGACAGGAACCGCGTGGGATGCTCGGCCATGTCGAGGGCCAGCTTGGCGCCCCTGTCCCCCCGCTCGGCGAAGCCTTGCAGGCGGGCCTTGCGGGCCGAGACGACGGCCAGTTCGGACATGGAGAAGACCCCGTTCAACAGAACGAGGAAGAAGACGACGGCGAGCGCGACGAGGATCATGGCCCTGCAGGGTCAAGGACGCGGGCCCGGACGGCGACCGCGGCGCGGGAATGGGGGAGGCCCGGCGGGTTCACTATACAAAGAAAAACGCCGCGGCCCATAGGACCACGGCGTTGGTCACACTTTGAGACGATCCGGACGGCCCGTTGGCCGAGGAAAGCAGCGCCGGCGGAATAGAAAAAGGGCGGCCCATCGCTGGGCCGCCCTCCGTCATTTCAGGACCGAAAAGCCGGATCCTAGTACTTCACGCGCAGTTCGATGCCGTAGGTGCGCGGCGGGTTGAAGTTCGCATAGTCACCGATCGTGCCGCGGTTGGCGGCCGAGATGCGGTAGATGTGCGATTCATTCAGCAGGTTGCGCGACCACAGCGACAGGCTGGCCGAACCGGCGTCACCCATGGTGATGTCGGCCAGGGTCAGGTTGCCGTTGACGATGAAGCTGCTGTCACCCTTTACGGCGACGTTCTGGACCAGCTTGCCGGTCGGCGAGACGTCGGCGAACTCGGTCTGGAACGAGTACTGGGCGTCGGCGTAGTTGGCGTCCAGGTGAGCCTTGAACGTCATCGAACCCATCGGCTGCTTGAAGTCGATATAGGCCGAGGCGGCGTTCGGCGGCGTGTAGACCACGTTGACCGGGAACGGCGTGCCTTGCGGGACGTCGGCGTTGCCGGTGAACGGGAACGGCGCGGCCGGGACCTTCACGTCGGTGTAGGCGTACGAGACGCCGACCACGATCTGGTCGGTGACCTGGGCGGTCAGATCAGCTTCGAAGCCGCGGATCTTCGAGGTGCCCGGCGCATTGCGGGTTTCCTCGGTGTGCGCGCCTTGCGTCGGGCTGCCGGGGGTGGTGTCGACGTTGTCGAAGTCGATCTGGGTGCCGTCGCGGTTCATGGCGTAGGCGGCCAGGTTCAGACGGACGCGGTTGTCGAGGAAGTCCATCTTGGCGCCGACTTCGTACGCCTTGACCTTTTCGGCGTCGAACGCCTGGAAGGTTTGCGAACGGTCGTTGGCGCCGCCGGCGCGGTAGCCGGTCGAGAACTTGGCGTACAGGTTGATGCCGTCAGCGGCGTCGTAGGCCAGGTTCACCAGCGGGTCGAAGCGGCCCTTGTCGTAGGTGAAGGTGAAGTTCGTGGCCTTGCCGTTGACGATGTAGAGCGTGCCGTCGCGCTTATCCTTGGTGTAGCGACCGCCAACCGTCAGGTGCAGCTTGTCCATCGATTCCGGGGTGTAGGTGCCCTGGCCGTAGATGGCGTAGCTCTCGGCGTCGGCTTGCGAGGCGCGGGTCAGGAAGCGCGTGCCGCGTTCCCAGCCGGCGGTGCCGGCGGCGGCCTTCGAGGTGCCGGCCGACGAACGGATCGTGTAGGCGGTGCCGTCGGCGTTCCACTGGTTGGTGAACGGCGTGGCGGCCGATTCCTTGGCGTGTTCCTTGAAGTAGTACAGGCCAGCGACGTACTGGAAGGTGTCGCCGAAGTCGCCGACAGCCTGGAACTCTTGGCTGTACTGGTTCTGGTACAGGTCCGACAGGCTGTAGCGGCCGAACGTGGCGTTCGGGGCGAAGACGTTACGGGCTTCGATGCCCGAGTTGTCCCACTGGTTCGTCGCGACGGCGCGGGCCGCCGTGATCGAGCGCAGCTGCAGGTTCGGCGAGACGTTGTACTTCAGCGTCATCATGGCGCCGCCCGTCTCGTCGAGGCTGGGCTGCTGCACGGTGCCGATGTCCGAGACCTTCTGGCGGTCGGTGTGGACCTTCACCAGCGAGGCCAGCGGGTTGATCGTGCCGGCCGGGGCGCTGGCCGTGGCCGTGACTTCAGCCAGGGTGCGGACGCGCTTGCCATAGGGGTTGTAGTTGATCAGCTGGCTGAAGAACGGGGTGTTCTCGTCCTTGGCGTAATCAACGGCGATCAGGGCGCTGAACTTGTCGTTCGGCTTGTAGAGCGCCTGGATGCGGCCGCCCTTGCGGTCGTACTGGTTCCAGCCGGCTTGGCCCGCCATCGGGTTCTTGATGGTCGGATCTTGGTGTTGCAGCAGACCGTCGACCTTGATCGACAGGCCGTTGAACTCGGCGAAGTCCTGGTGCAGCTCGGCGGTGTAGGCGCCGTAGTTGCCCACGCCGGCGACGATGCGGCCACCGGCCACGCCCGACGGGCCCTTCGAGACGATGCTGACCGCGCCGCCTTCGGTGTTACGGCCGAACAGCGTGCCTTGCGGGCCGCGCAGCACTTCGACGCGCTCCAGGTCGAGCAGGGCGACGTTCAGGCCTTGTTGGCGGCCCAGATAGACGCCGTCGATATAGACGCCGACGCCTTGGTCGCGGGCGGTCTGGTTGGCGTCGAACGGGACGATGCCGCGGATGCCGACGGTCAGGGCCGACTGGCGGGCTTCGAAGGTGGCGACGCGCAGCGACGGGATGGCGCCGTCCATCAGGCTGATCAGGCTCTCGGCGTGGCGGTCGGCCATGGCCGAGGCGCTCAGCACCGAAACGGCGATCGGCGTCGATTGCAGGTTGGTCTCACGCTTCGTCGCGGTGATGACCACTTGCTCGAGCGAGGTGGTGTCCGACGCAGCCGTCGTCGTGTTGTCGGCGGCGTAAGCGGCTTGGGCCGAGGCCAGCGCGAGGGCGATGACGGCCGCCCCTTGGAAATATTTCCGCATCGAAGGTATCCCCTTGTTGGTGATCGGGGGGATAGGCGGAGGCGGTGATGCTTCCGTGACGCCAGTATGTAGGTTTTACGACGTGATAATTTTGCGCCACATTCGCGCCACGCGGGACAAAGGCGCGACGACGCTCGCAACCCCTTGCGGGATAAGGCTTTGCGTAAATTTGCAGAGGCCGCTTCTAGGCGGAATTCGGTCCCGGTCGAGCGCTGGCCAAGGCCCGCGCCCGACACAAAACGGGGACAGCTAAAGCAGGCGTGTACGGATGACCTGCGACAGCAGATCGATGATCGACACGGCCACTACGATGACCAGCACGATGCAGCCGGTCTGGTCGAACTGGAAGGCGTTGATCGAGTCGAACAGGATCTGGCCGATGCCGCCCGCCCCGATGATGCCCAGCACGGTGGCCGCCCGGGCGCTCGATTCAAAGCGGTAGAGCGCGTAGCTGGTCCACAGCGGGGCCACCTGCGGGATCACGCCCCAGACGATCTCCTGCAGCTTGACCGCGCCGGTGGCGCGCACGCCCTCGACCGGCCCCTTGTCGATCGACTCGACGGCTTCGGCGAACAGCTTGGCCAGCACGCCGCCGGTGTTGAACATGATCGACATGACGCCGGCGAACGGCCCCAGGCCCACGGCGGTGATGAAGATCAGGGCCACGACCAGGTCGGGGATCGAGCGGATCAGGTCCAGCAGGCGGCGGACCGGCTGCTGGATCCAGACCGGCGCGATGTTGCGCGCGCCCAGCAGGCCCAGCGGGATGGCCGCGATGATCGCCAGGGCCGTGCCCCACAGCGCCATCTGGATGGTCTGCCACATCTTGCCGATGAACAGGCCCCAGTCCATCGACATGAACAGGGCCGGGTCGGTGAACGGCTTGAAGAACAGCTTGGCGAAATTGCCGGTCCGCTCGGTGTCGGTGAACAGCTGCGGGAACTTGTCGATCTCGGCCGGCTTGAAGCTGACGATCAGCAGCAGGATGACCCCGCCCCACAGGGCGGTGTCGAAGGCCAGGGCCGAGGCCGAGCGCTTGGGCGGCGCGGGAATAGAGGCGTCGCTCATGAACGGTCTCAGTTGGCCGGCGTCGAGGCGACGCCCGCCTTGCCCTCGGCCGCCACGCGCTCGGCCTTGACGCCGTCCAGCACCTTCTGGGCGGCGGCGATCTTGGCCTGGTCGCCGGCCTCGCGGGCCAGGCCCAGCTGCTCGGTGGCCTCCATTTCGCGCACGACCAGCAGGTGGGTGTCGTCGGCCGGCTTGAAGCCGCCGATCGAGATCTTCTTCAGATAGCCGCGCTGCTGCTCGGCTTCCGGCGTGTCGCCCTGGGCGTAGGTCAGGAAGAATTGGCGCAGCTTTTCCTTCACGACCGGATCCAGGTCCTTGCGCCAGACGATCGGGTCTTCCGGCAGGGTCGGCGATTCCCAGATCACGCGGACCTTCTCGGTGACGCCCTCGCCCCGGCCCCTGGACAGGTTGATGGCGGTCGAGTTGTTGGTCGCCGCGTCCAGCTTGCCGTTGGCCACCGCGAACAGGTTGGCCTGGTGGTTGGCGCTGATCACGGTCTTGAAGCAGGCTTCAGGCTTCTTGTTGTTCGGGATGAAGACGTAGGTCATCGGGGCCAGGGTGCCCGAGGTCGACTTCTTGTCGCCGATGCCGAAGTTCAGCGTCTTGTCGCACTTCAGCAGGTCCTGGATCGTCTGGATCTTGCTGCTGGCCGGGACGATGATCACCGACTTGTAGCCGTCATGGCCCGACGGATCGAACGTGCGGGCGAAGACCTCGCCGTTCGAGCGGCGCACCGCTTCCAGGCCCGACTGGTTGGAGAACCAGCCCACGTCGGTCTGCTTGGCGCCCATGGCCACGATCAGCGACGAATAGTTGGACGAGAAGAACGGCTTCACCTTCAGGCCGGTCTGCTTTTCCATGTCGGCCAGGATGGGCTTCCAGTAGCCCTCCATGTTCTGGGCGGACTCGGTCGACAGGATCGAGAAGGTGATCGTGTCCTTGGCGGCCGGGGCGGCCGGCTTCTGACCGCACGAGGCGAGGGCCAGGGCCGAGAAACCGGCGGCGATGACGAGGGCCGAGCGGCGGCTGATCATTGGGGGGCTCCTTCCCAGAAGACGTCCTCGAATTCCGGGCCATAGATATCGATGAGTTTGTCACGCTTCAGGCCGGTGGCCGGGCCGTCATAGACCTTCTGGCCGGCCTTCAGGGCCACGACCCGGTCGCAATAGCGCAGGGCGTAGTCCACCTGGTGCAGGGTGACGACGACGGTCAGGCCGTCGCTTTGATTGAGGTCGCGCAGGATCTCCATGACCTTGCGCGCCGAAACGGGGTCCAGCGAGGCCACAGGCTCGTCGGCGAGAATGATCTTGGCCTTCTGGACCAGGGCGCGGGCGATGGCGCCGCGCTGCTGCTGGCCGCCCGACAGGGTGTTGGCGCGCTGGCCGGCATAGTCGGCCACGCCCACGCGGGCGAGCGCGGCCATGGCCGCCTCGCGGGTTTCCTTCGGCCACTGGCCGAAGATGCCGCGGATGAACGGAATGCGGCCCAGCGAGCCCAGGGCGACGTTGCTGAACAGCGACAGGCGGCCGACCAGGTTGAACTGCTGGGCGATGAAGCCGATGCGGACGCGCGCCTTGCGCACCTCGCCCGACACGCGGCCCTTGGCCTGGACCGGGCCGCCGAAGGCTTCGATATGGCCGCCGTCGTCGATGGTCTGCAGACCGTCGATCGAGCGAAGAAGCGTGGATTTCCCGGAGCCCGAAGGCCCGATGAGCGCGATCATCTCGCCTCGATTGACGTCGAGGGAGACGGTGTCCAGCGCGCGCCGAGCCCCGAAGGTCTTGGAAGCGGCGCGGATCGAGAGAACAGGGTCCGACGTCATGGTCGGGGCGAATCCTTAACGTGGTTTCGGTGCTTGGGAAATGCGTTCTCCGGTTTGGGGGCGGTTCGCAATGGATTTGTGACGGGGCGTGGATCAATTCGCCTCGAAACGGGGCCGCAAAAGGGACTTTACATCCCCGGACAATGACCCTATTTCGCTCGCTCCGGCGGACCCGAAGTCCTCTAAAACGCTGCTAACGCCGGCCTGGGTTTAACTTCCAACAGGGGGTTACGTGAATTGCGCACGTACCAATCTCCCCTGGACCTGGTCCGTGAGCGGTCACCGGAACGTCCCGTCGCACTCGTGCGGCCTGACGCGGTTTCCGTAGCTGCGCGCTGGTTCCAGTCCGAATTTAAAGGCGACGTCTTTTATGCGGTGAAGGCCAATCCTTCGCCGTGGGTGATCCGTGACCTGGCTGCGGCCGGCGTGCGGTCGTTCGACGTCGCGTCGCTGAACGAGATCGAGCTGGTGGCCACCGAGGCCCCGGGCTCGCGCATGGCCTTCATGCACCCGGTCAAGAGCCGGGTGGCGATCTCCGCCGCCTATTTCGACCACGGCGTGAAGACCTTCTCGTTCGACACCCACGAAGAGCTGGCCAAGATCCTGGACGCCACGGGCAACGCCAAGGACCTGAACCTGATCGTCCGCATGGGCGTGCAGGCCGAGGGCGCGGCCTACAGCCTGTCGGGCAAGTTCGGCGTCGAGCCGCACAACGCTCCCGCCCTGCTGCTGGCCGCCCGTCGCGCCACCCAGGACCTGATGGGCGTGTCCTTCCACGTCGGCAGCCAGTGCATGCGTCCGACCGCCTACCAGGCCGCGATGGCCCAGGCCTCGCGCGCCCTGGTCCGCGCCGGCGTGCTGGCCGATGTCGTCGACGTCGGCGGCGGCTTCCCGTCGATCTATCCGGGCATGGTCCCGCCGGATCTCTCCGAGTATCTGGCCGCCATCGACCGCGGCTTCGCCGAGATGATGGTCCACGAGACCACCGAGCTCTGGTGCGAGCCGGGCCGCGCCCTGGTCGCCGAGGCCTCGTCGCTGCTGGTCAAGGTCGAGCTGAAGAAGGGCGACGCGCTCTATCTGAACGACGGCTCGTACGGCTCGCTGTTCGATGCGGCGCACATGAAGTGGCCGTTTCCCGTCAAGCTGTACCGCAAGAACGGCGAAGTCGTGGAAGAAGGCCTCAAGCCCTTCCGCTTCTACGGCCCGACCTGCGACAGCGTCGACCACATGCCCGGCCCGTTCTACCTGCCGGAAAGCGTCGACGAGGGCGACTACATCGAGATCGGCATGCTGGGCGCCTACGGCGTGGCCATGTCGACCCGCTTCAACGGCTTTGGCGAAACCGACACGGCTGAAGTGCAGGACGCGCCGATGGCCTCGATGTACGGCCTGGCCAAGCGCTCGATCCCGGCGGTCCGCCAGGAGAACGAAGAGCGCAAGATCGTCCGCTTCTCGCGCCCCAAGGGCGCGGCCGGCAAGCGCAAGCGCCGCCGCTAAAACCATCGTCTGCACACGAACCGAGAGGCCAGGGCTTGTCCCTGGCCTCTTTCGTTTGCGCCTGACATTGCGCCTGGACTTTTGCTCGACCGCCCGACAAAGGGAGATTTAAGGTTGAGTGGGGTGGGTATGCTCAAGGCGTCGACGCTCGAACATGATCATTCGCCTGTCCTCGACGGCCGGATGAACCCCTTCCTGATCCTGGTCGTGCTGCTGATCGCGGCCCAGTTCCTGGCCGGCGGCACGCTGCTGGCGGGGGTCGGCCCCAGCGACAGCGTCGTCTACAACACCATCTGGGTGAAGGAATTTAGCGACGCCCTGGGCCGGGGCGAGTGGCCGCCGCGCTGGCTGCCCGGCGCGTTCCAGGGCCTGGGCGCGCCGTCGTTCTACTACTATCCGCCGCTGGCCTTCCATGTCGCCGCGCTGGTCGACCTCGTGACCTTCCACACGCTGGACACCCTGCTGGTCACGGCCTGGGCCTGCTTCCTGCTGCTGTTGGCGTCCGGCGGCGGCATGTTCGCCCTGCTGCGCGGACGGACCGGCGACCGCTGGGCGCTGGTCGCGGCCGTCGTCTACATGCTGGCGCCCTACCACACGGTCGACTTCTACATTCGCGGAGCCTTCGCCGAGCTGGCCGCCGCCGCGGTCCTGCCGTGGGTGCTGCTGGGCCTGGACCGCGCGGCTTCGGACTGGCGCTGGATCCCCGGCCTGGCCGTCAGCTACGCGGCCCTGGCGCTGTCGCACCTGCCCAGCACGCTGCTGGCCACCCTGTTCATCGTCCCCGCCGTGGTCGGCTGGCGTCTGTGGACCGCCCCCGCGGCAGAGCGGATCGCCATGGCGGCGCGCTGCCTGGCCGGCGGCGTCCTGGGGCTGGCTCTGGCCGCCGGCTATCTGGGGCCGGCGCTGCTGATGCAAGGCGCGGCGCAGATGAGCTGGCTATGGGCCAACGACGCCGCATCCTGGGGCCTGTTGGCCTGGGACAAGTGGCCGTCGACCGCCTTCATGAAGATCGTGGCCCTGTCCAGCTGGACCGCGGCCGCCGTGGGCCTGGCGGCGCTGCTGACGGCCTTCGACGCGCCGCGTCGCCAGACCGCCGTCCCGGCCATGCTGTTCGGCGCCCTGGCGATCCTCGGCACGCTGCTGCACGCCGTTCCCTGGGTGTGGAGCCTCAAGCTGCTGTCCCAGGTTCAGTTCTCGTACCGGATCATCGTGGTCAGCGAGGTCTGCGCGGTGGCCGCCCTGGGCCTGGCCGGCGCCTCGGGCCGCCCGCGCCGCCTGGCCGCCCTGCTGAGCGTCCCCGCCCTGCTGGTGCTGTGGGCCTTCGTGGTCGCCGCCCCGACCTTGCGCAACGCCAACCTCTATCCCGTCGACCCGATCGGCATGGGGCTGATCGCGGCGGGCCGCGTCCCCAACGAGCACCTGCCCGCCGGCTATGGCGCGGTCTATCCGGACTTCACCAATCCCGACCTGGTCAACGGCTTCCCGGGCCTGCCGTTCATCGACGCCGGGGCCGGCGGCAAGGTGCTGGCCGCCAACGGCTTTCCGGACGGCAGCGTGGCCATGGACCTGGACCTGCCCGCTCCCGCCACGATCACCGTCAAGCGCTTCTACTTCCCCACCTGGGTCGCCGAACGCGTGGACGGTCGGGTGAAGACGCCGCTAAAGGCCGAGGCCGCCGGCCCCTGGCGCTTCGTGTCGTTCCAGGCTCCGGCCGGCCGGCACATCTACCGCATTCGCCAGGTCGCGACGCCGATCGAGCGGGCCAGCGACGCCGTGGCGCTTGTCGCGCTGCTGGCGGTCATCGCCCTGCTGATCGTCCCTGTCGCGCGACGCCGAAGGCAGGAAAAGACGGAAACCGCGATTGGGACTCGATAATCGTCGCAAACCTTCTATATAGCGCGCCCTTGCAACCTATCCCCTCGCCGGTCGCTCCGTCCCGGCGTGCTCGCGGGTCACGACGGGCGCTCACCTTCAGAGGAACCTCTGTCATGAACGCTCCCGTTCCGAACAACACCAAGGCCGAACTGCTGCAGAACGTCGTCGAGCACATCGACATCACGGCGTTCGACGCCCGTCCGATCATCGACTCGATGCGCAAGATGTCGTTCTCGAGCCGCGACACCGCGCGCGCCGCCGACATCTTCAACATGGCCCTGGGCGATGCGGGCTGCTCGCCCTGGCTGATCCTGGCCGGCTCGACCTCGGCTGGCGGCTGCATGCACGTGTACCGCGACATGGTGAAGAACGGCATGATCGACGCCGTGGTCGCCACCGGCGCCAGCATCGTCGACATGGACTTCTTCGAAGCCCTCGGCTTCAAGCACTACCAGGCCGCCGGCCCGGTCGACGACAACGTCCTGCGCGACAACTACATCGACCGCATCTACGACACCTATATCGACGAAGAAGAGCTGCAGAACTGCGATCACACGATCCTGGAGATCTGCAACCAGCTGGAGCCGCGCGCCTACTCGTCGCGCGAGTTCATCTGGGAAATGGGCAAGTGGCTGTCGGAAGGCAACGCCAAGAAGCCCGGCTCGCTGATCCAGACCGCCTATGAAGAAGGCGTGCCGATCTTCTGCCCGGCCTTCGTCGACAGCTCGGCGGGCTTTGGCCTGGTCAAGCACCAGAAGGAACGCATCGCGGCGGGCAAGCCCTATCTGATGATCGACGCGGTCGCGGACTTCCGCGAACTGACCGACATCAAGATCGCGGCCGGCACCACGGGCCTGTTCATGGTCGGCGGCGGCGTGCCGAAGAACTTCGCGCAAGACACCGTCGTCTGCGCCGAGATCCTCGGCGTCGAGGCCGACATGCACAAGTACGCCATCCAGATCACGGTCGCCGACGTCCGCGACGGCGCCTGCTCGTCGTCGACGCTGAAGGAAGCCGCTTCGTGGGGCAAGGTCTCGACCACCTACGAACAGATGGTCTTCGCCGAAGCCACCACGGTCGTGCCGCTGATCGCCTCGGACGCCTATCACCGCGAAGCCTGGAAGGGCCGCGAGAAGCCGCGCTGGAACAAGCTGTTCGGCAAGTAAGCTTGATCCGACTCTAGCGAAAATGCAGGGTCCCCGGAGTTTCTCCGGGGGCCCTTTTTCTTATGCGTGTTCTGGCCCTTGCCGCCGCTCTGCTTCTGACCGGCTGCGCCACGCTCGGCGGCGACACCGCCCCGACCGGCCGCTACCTGACCAAGGCCCAATTCGACGCCCGCGCCGACCTGCCGCCGCCGCCCGCCAAGAGCTCGCCGGAAGCAGCGAAGGACCGCCAGATCTTCCTGGCCACCCGCAAGCTGCAAGGCACGCCGCGCTGGGCGATCGCCCAGGCCGACAATGTCGAGGAGAACGTCCTCGACGCCTATACCTGCGCGCTGGGCTACACTCCGACCCGCGAGAAGAACCCCAAGCTGGCCGCCCTGCTGCTGCGCGTCAGCGGCGACGTCCGCGCGGCGGTGACCTCGACCAAGATGAAGTACCGCCGCCCCCGGCCCTATCGCTCCGAGCCGGGTCCGATCTGCATCAATCGCAGCCTGGGCCTGGCCGTCTCGCCCGACTATCCGTCGGGCCACGCGACCTGGGGCTGGACCGTGGGACTGATCCTGGCCGAGGCCGCGCCGGACCGCTCCGAGGCGATCCTGGCCCGCGCCCGCGCCTTTGGCGAAAGCCGCCTGGTCTGCGGCGTTCACAACGCCAGCGCGGTCGAAGCCGGCCGCAAGAACGCCGAGAACCTGGTCGCCGCGCTGTGGAGCTCTGACGCCTTCAAGACCGACCTGGCCGGCGTGCGCGCAGAGCTGGACGCCGCCCGCGGCCGGAGCCCGGCGCCCGATCCCGCCCGCTGCACGGCCCAGGCCAATCTGCTGAGCGCACCGCTGTTCTAGTCAGCTTGCGAGCGTCACGATCCGGGCGCAGGGTCCCTCGCACCATCGTTCGGGGACCTTCCTTCATGCGCTTCAAGATCGCTCTCGCCGCCGGCGCGGCCCTGTTGCTGGCCGGGTCCAGCCTGGCCATCGCCCGCCAGGACGCTCCCACGCAGAAGGGCTATCTGCCGCCCGGCGCGCTCGACACCTCCAAGGTGCTGCCGCCCGCGCCCAAGGAAGGCGAGCCGCGCTACGAGAACGACCGCAAGATCTTCCTGGCCACCCGCGCGCTCAAGGACACCCCGCGCTGGACGCTGGCCCAGAACGATGTCGACGAGCGCAAGATCGTCGGCGACTTCGCCTGCGCCATGGGCTTCACGCCTGATCCGGCCAAGCTGCCCAAGCTGACGGCGCTCCTGATGAAGCTGCGCTTCGACGTGGGCGACGCGGTCAACAAGCCCAAGGACCTCTACCAGCGCAAGCGCCCCTACCTGATCGACGAGGGTCCGATCTGCGTCGACAAGACCGACGGCCTAGCCAAGAGCCCGGACTATCCGTCGGGCCACACCACCTGGGGCTGGACGGTCGGCCTGATCCTGGCCGAGGCCGACCCGGCCCACGCCACGCCGATCCTGGCCCGCGCGCGCAGCTTCGGCGAAAGCCGCCTGGTCTGCGGCGTCCACAACCTGAGCGCCGTCGAGGCCGGCCGCACCAACGGCGCGGCCCTGGTCGCCGCCCTGCACGGCTCCAAGGCCTTCCGCGACGACCTGGACGCCGTGCGCGAGGAGATCGCGCAGGCCCGCACGTCCGCCGCCGCCCCGGCCCAGTGCGACGCCGAGGCGGCTCTCGTCGCCAAGTCCCCCTACTAGGCCAAGGTTGCGTATACGGGCCGTGGCCTCTACGTGTTGGCCATGGCCCACGACACCGCCTGCGGACACGACCACCATAACCACGGCGTCGCCGGCGCCTCCCTCGCGGCCGAGCTTGCGGCCGCCGAGGCCCGCTGCACGGCCGCCGACCAGCGCCTGACCGCGCCCCGCCGCCGGGTGCTGGAGCTGCTGCTGGAAGCCGGCCAGCCGGTGAAGGCCTATGACCTGATCTCGACCTTCGGGGGCGACGGCCCGCCGGCCAAGCCGCCGACCGTTTATCGCGCCCTCGACTTCCTGGAGAAGCAGGGCTTCGCCCACCGGATCGAAAGCCTCAACGCCTATGTCGCCTGCCGCAAGGAGGCCGACGGCCACGCCGCCGCCTTCCTGATCTGCGACTGCTGCGGCGCGACCCGCGAGATCGAGCCCAAGGCCAGCGCCGAGATCATCGCCGCCGGCGCCGCCGCCGGCTACGCCCTGACGGCCGTGACCATCGAAGCCCACGGCCTCTGCGCCGATTGCAGGAACTGACGGAACACCGTTAGGCTCGAACGACCGTTCCACTTCGTTCGAGACGCCGCATGACCGCTGAGACCCTCCCCGGCGTCGAGATCTGGCGTGGCGGCGTCAATACCTGGGACTGCGACGAGATGGGGCACATGAACGTGCGCCACTATGTCGTGCGCGCCATGGAGGGGCTGATCGGCCTGGCCGCGGAGCTGGGCATGCCGCAGGCCTTCTCGCCGCACGCCAACGCCACCCTGCTGGTCAAGGAGCACCACGTCCGCTTCCTGCGTGAGGCCCATGCCGGTGCGCCGCTGACCATGCTGGGCGGCGTGATCGAGATGGGCGAGACCGAGGCCAGGCTCCTGCAGCTGCTGATCCACCCGGCCTCGGGGGAGCTGGCGGCGACCTTCCAGACCACCGTCGTCCACGCCACACCCCGCGAAGGCCAGCCCTTCCCGTGGCCCAAGGTCGCCCACGAGCGCGCCAAGGCCCTGAAGGTCGAGATCCCCGAGAAGGCCCGCTCGCGCAGCATCGAGCTCTCCCCCTTCACCCCGACCGCCAGCCTGGAGCGCGCCGAGGCGCTGGGGCTGTCGCGCATCGGCCTGGGCGGCCTTCTGCCGTCCGATTGCGACGTGTACGGACGGATGCGCGCCGAGCAGTTCATCGGCCGGGTCTCGGACGGCATCGGCTCGTTCATCCACCCGTTCCGCGACGTGGTGGTCGAGCACGCCGACCCCGCCGCCAAGCCTGCCCGCACCGGCGGCGCGGTCCTGGAGTACCGCATCGTCTACCTGGCCTGGCCCCGCCCAGGCGACCGGGTGGAGATCCGCTCGGGCCTGGTCGGCACGGACACAAGGACCATGCGCGTGGCCCACTGGATGCTGGACCCGGCGACGGGGCAGCCCTGGGGGACCTCCGAAGCGGTGGCGATCACCTTCGACCTGGACGCTCGCAAGGTGGTGCCCGTGACCGATGCGGCGCGGGCGGCGCTGGCCAAGCACGAGGTGGCCGGACTGGCGCTCTAGCCATTTCCTGCCACCATGCCGCCGAATCGAGATCCGCCTGGAGGGCGCCCGTTGCCAGATCGTGTGCCCTATGGGCTGGTGATGCCGACCGTCTATGGCCCGGTGATCGTCAGCCGCCATGACATCAACCAGACCAACCACCTGCTGAAGACCGGCCGCGCCCACGGGCACGACAGCATCGACATGATCTCCAAGCTGTCGGTGCTGAAGGGTCCCAAGCCCTTCGTGCTGGATGTCGGCGCCAATTTCGGCCTGTTCTCGCTGGGCCTGGCCAGCCTGCTGGAGGGACGCGGCGTCTATCACTGCTTCGAGGCCCAGCGGATCCTGTTCAACATGATCGCCGGCTCGGTGGCGCTGAACGGCTACACCAACATCTTCTGCCACCACGTGGCCGTGGGCGAGGAGGCCGGCGCGATCGAGATCCCGCAGTTCGACTACGACCAGGCCATGAACTTCGGCAGCGTCGAGTTCGGCGAGCAGCAGCGCGAGCGCCTGTCGCAGGAGCGCGGCGATGATCCCGACAAGCGCGAGTTCGTGCCGATGCGTACGCTCGACAGCTTCGGCTTTCCCCGGGTCGATATCCTGAAGGTCGATGTCGAGGGCATGGAGCCGCAGGTGCTGCGCGGCGCCGACGCCCTGATCGACGCCCATCGGCCGCTGATGCTGGTCGAGCACCTGAAGTCCGACAGCCAGAGCCTAGCCAACCAGATCATGGCCAAGAACTACAAGCTCTATGCCCTATCGGACGACTTCGTCTGCATCCCGAACGAGCTGGCGCACCTGATCCCGGACCCGGCTTGAGCCCGGCCTAGGCGGTCGCCATGTCGAACAGGGCGTCGCGCACCACGTCGGGACGCTCCATCGGCAGGAAGTGGGTCGTGCCCGCGACGGTCTCGATCTTCACGGCCTTGCCGCGCCGCGCGAAGCCGTCGCCGGCCATGCAGGTCGAGTGCTTCTCGGCCTTGAGGATCCGCACCGGAACCTTCACCTGCCGCACCGCGCGCCAGGGGTCGTGGGCCTGGGCGGCGTAGTTGGAGGCTTCCCATGCCGGGGCGCAGGCCAGTTCGACCTTGCCGTCCTCGCGCTGGGTGAAGCCGCCGGCGACATAGTCGGCCAGCATGGTCTCGGGCCAGGTCTTGAAGGCCCCGCGGCCCTTGTAGCCGGCGAACACCTGCTCGCGGTCGTCGAACACGGCCCGGCGGCGCAGGGCCGACTGGACCAGCGGCATGTGCTTCCACAGGCGTCCCGAGGTCCATGGCGCCTTGGCGTAGAGGGTGGCCAGCCACGGCATGATCACCGGATCCAGCAGGACGAGACCCTTCACGCGATCGGGGCGCTCGGCGGCGGCCAGCAGGCTGACGGTGCCGCCCATCGAGTGGCCGGCCAGCACCACGGGCGGGCCGTCCAGCACGTCGAGCAGGCCAGTCAGGTCATCGCGCAGATCGCGCCACGACCGGCGGCCTTCGGGAATGGCGGGCAGCGTGGTGTCGCCGTGACCGCGCTGGTCGATGGCCAGGATCCGCAGGCCCGCCGCCAGGGGCGACAGCAGCACGCGATAGGTCTGGGCGTTGAAGCCGTTGGCGTGGACGAACACCACGTCGATCGGCCGGTCCTGCGGGCCAAACTCCAGGGCCGCGATCTCGCCGCCGGGGACGGCCACGGAGCGCTTGCGAGGTTCGCGAAAGACGGCCGCGTCCATCAGCTTGGCTCCCTGCGGGTGATCGGTCTTAAGTTAGGCCTCCGAACCCCCGCCGTCCATGAGGCCCCGATGAATAAGCTCGCGACCATCGGCTACGAGACCGACACGCAGGGCGGCATGATCGATCGTCTGAAGGCGGCCGATGTCGAGCTGGTGCTCGACGTCCGCGCTGTGGCCAGCTCGCGCAAGGCCGGGTTCTCCAAGACCTTGCTGGGAAACAGCCTGAAGGACCAGGGCATCGACTACCTGCACCTGCGGCCCCTGGGCACGCCCAAGCCCGGCCGCGAGGCCGCCCGCGCGGGCCGCATCGACGAGATGCACGCGATCTTCAACGCCCACCTGGAAGAGCCGGACGCCGTGCTGGCCCTGACCCAGGCGACGGAACTGACCAAAACAAAACGGGTCGCCCTCCTTTGCTACGAGGACGACCCGAACTGTTGTCACCGCCGGATCGTCGCGGACCGGATCCGCGCGACCCTGAAGTGCGAGGTCGTGGACCTTTAGGCCTGCGTCACCTGCCACTCGCCGCGGGCGTCCTTGCAGGCGCTATAGCGCTGGCTGGAGACGCCCTGGCCGCCGCCCGACACCGAGGCGTCGATCACGCGGCAGCTCGCCACCTGCTGGCCGTAGGGACGCACCAGCGACGAGGCCGCGTAGCCGGTGGCATAGCCGTTGCGGCCAACCAGCACCCAGCCGCCCGTCGGGACCACGCCCAGGGCGTCGAAGCTCTCGCCGGCCGTCATCTTGCCGACCACCGCGCTCTTGGTCGACGGACCGGCGCGCAGGTTGGCGTTCGCGTTGGCGACATAGGCGCCGCCGGCGGCCTCGAAGCTGGGCAGGCTCTGGACGCCCGCGCCGTAGCGGATGCTGCGGCCGTCGATCGGCGGGCCATAGCTGGACGAGACCACGGCGATGCGGCCCGAATTGCCGGTGCGCGAGTTCGACCACGTCTGGGCGACGCCGGTCTCCAGCGCCTTCTTGGTGGCCTGCTCGGCCAGGTTGGCGTCGGTGGTCTGCATGCGGCAGCCGATATAGCCGCCCGCCGCCGCGCCGGCGGCCGCGCCCACGAGCGTGCCGAGGGTCTTGTTCTTGCCGCCGACCTTGTTGCCCAAAAGGGCGCCGGCCGCCGCGCCGATCAGGGCGCCGCCTTCCTGCTTGCCGCCCGAGCCTTCGCAGGCGAACAGGCCGCCCAGGCCGCGCGACTGGGCCAGCGCCGGCGCCGGGGCGGCGACCAGGCTGGAAGCCGTGGCGGCGATGGCCAGGGCGGTGAACATTTTGCGGGTCGTCATGGCGGAGATCCTCTTCCGTCAGGTCAGTGTTGTCGTCGTCTCCCGCCCGGTTGATAGTGTTATCAACGATAAGGGAGACTTAGGCATGAGCGGCCACGATCAGGACGAATATAGCTGCTTCAAGGTCGAGATCGAGGCCGGCGTCGCGCACATCCAGTTGAAGCGCCCCGAAGCCATGAACACCATGACACGGCCCTTCTGGAACGAGCTTCCCGCAATTGTAAAAGATATTGATGACAACGCCCGCGCACGTTGCATCGTCATCTCCTCGACCGGAAAGCACTTCAGCGCCGGCATGGATCTTTCGGTGTTCACGGACGATGAGGGCGTCACCGCGTCGCGCGACGGCGACCGCCACGTGGCCGGCGAGAGCTTCCGCCGCTTCGTGCACGTGCTGCAGGACAGCTTCAGCTGCCTGGACAAGGCGCGGATGCCGGTGATCATCGCCATCCAGGGCGGCTGCATCGGCGGGGCGGTCGATTTCGTCAGCGCCTGCGACATCCGCTACGCCAGCGCCGACGCCTTCTTCCAGATCCAGGAGATCAACATCGGCATGACCGCCGATGTCGGCACCTTCCCGCGCCTGTGCAAGCTGATCCCTGAGGGCTGGGTGCGGGAGCTCGCCTATACCGGCCGCCGCCTGCCGGCCCAACGCGCCAAGGAGATCGGCCTGGTCAACGAGGTGTTCGACACCCACGAGGCCCTGGTCGACCACGCCCTGGCGACCGCGCGCGAGATCGCCAGCAAGTCGCCGCTGGCCGTGGCCGGCAGCAAGGTGATGATCAACTACGCCCGCGACCACTCGATCGCCGACGCCCTGGACTACATCGCCACCTGGCAGACGGGGATGTTCTCCGGCGCGCACATGGCCGAGGCGTTCACCGCCAAGGCGCAGAAGCGGGACGCGGTGTATCCGGACCTGCTGCCGCTGAAGAAGAAGATGTAGGACTCGCCCACACCTAAACCGTCATCCCGCGCATGAAGCGCGGGATGACGGGGTGTTTTAGCGCTCAGCCCTATTCGTACGTAAACACCATCGGCGTGTCCGCCGCCGGCAGGCAGCTGCGGTCGACCGGCTTGGTCGGGTCCTGGAAGAAGCTGCGGATCATCTTGCGCGTACAGGGGCTGCCGCGGCTGACCCCGTGGGTGGCGTTGGTCACGATCACCACCTGCGAGCCCTGGTAGCCCTTGGCGGCGGCCAGGGTCAGGGGCGGCGGGCAGCCGGGGTCGATCTCGGCGGCCAGGAACAGGGTCGGGATGGCGGTCTTGACCGGCGCCTGCTCGACCTTGAAGATCGGGCCGACATCGACGCCCTTGCAGACGTCGTGGATGCGCTGCATCGACACCACCATCAGGCGGGCGACCGGATCGTTCTGCGTGCCGTCCGCCACGGCGGCGCGGCTCTCGAACGGGATTTCTTCTTTGCACAGGTGGGTCATGAACTGGCCCTCGCTGTAGTAGTCGCGGGCCTCGACGAAGTCGGCGACCGGCGACATGTCGCCCTCGATCACCTTCCAGATGTCGCGCGGCAGCACGCCGGCGGTGAAGTAGCTGGCGTCCATCAGCCAGCCGCCCAGGTCGTCGGCGGTATAGGTCTTGCCGCCCACGGTCTGCGGACCGGCCAGGAAGCGCTCGGCCACGACGGCCAGCTTGGCCTTCAGGTCGGGATAGCGCTTGGCGCACTCGGCCACGACCGCGCATTTCGCCATGACGATGTCGATCGAGGTCGAGACCATGGCCGGGCCGCCGACGGTCCAGTCGGCCTCGGGCGGCCAGGGCGAGTCCTGGACCACCGCGCGCACGCCTTGCGGCTCATGGGTCTGGATGGCCGCCTCGATGCGGGTGCCGTACGAGCCGCCGAAGAGGTCGATCTGCTTGAAGCCCAGAAGCTTGCGAATGTCCTGGACGTCCTTGGCCACCTCGACGGCGTTGTAGCGCGAGATGTCGACGCCCTTGGCCTGGAAGGCCTTCAGGCAGGCGACGATGCCCTTGGCGTCCTGGTCGGTGGGCGGGCCGGCGTCGGTCAGGTGCGTGCCGGGGCAGTCGAGATTGGGACTGGAGAAGCCGCCGCCGCGCTGGTCGATGAACACCCAGTCCTGGTCCAGCGCGACGAACTCGCGCGAGGCCTTACTGGTCAGCATGCGCGGCAGACCCTTCAGGGCCGAGCCGCCCGGGCCGCCGTGCAGATAGATCACCGGCGGCAGGCCGGCCTTGGGCTCCGAAGCGTGAACCACCGCGAAGGCGACCTTGATGCGACGGCTCTTGGCGCTGTCGCGGGTCTCGTCGACGACGAGGTTGAAGCAGTCGACCTTCAGGCCGCTGGCCTTGTAGTCGCCGGCGCAGGTGGTCTTCTCGAGCTTCGGCGCGGCCGCGTGTGCGGATCCAGCCAGGGCCGCCAAGGCAAGTGCGCCGGCGGCGGCGATCCAGGACAAACGCGACATCGAGAACTCCCACGGTTTTCGTGCATCAACACCAAGGTTAATGCTCACCGCAAGGCCTCTCGCCAAAAGCGGGGCTAGAACCGATAGGTCATCGAGACGACGCCCGAGGTTTGTGTCCGCTCCCTGACGATCGGGCTGTTCCTGGCGTCTCCGACGATGTTGCTGAGCGCGCCGGTCGCGACCAGGTTGATCCGGTCGTTGACGTGGTAGATCGCCGCCAGGCTGGCCGTCACGTCCTTGACCCCGCCGCCCGGATGGTAGACCGGCAGGCCCGAGGCCGCCGACTGCGCTCCGGTGACGCCGAAATAGCGATCGTTGTAGCTGCGATCGGCCCATGTGGCCGAGACCGCGGGCATCAGGACGAGGCGCTTGGAGAGCGGCACGGGGACCGCGATGCTGCTGTCGACCAGGGTTCCGTCGACGCCGCCGGACAGGACCTTGGTTGCGCCCAGGCTCAGGCGGACGCCGTGTCGCTTGTAGTCGACCGCGACCCGCGCACCGAGGCCGCTGCCCAGACGCCCGATCCCGGCCGGCGTGTCCGCCTGGCGGTAGCCGCGCACATAGGTGGTCGCCGCCGACACGGTCAGCCGGCGGGTCTTGACCAGCTGGTAGCCGATCCCCTTGCGCGGGTTGGCGAAGAAGCGGCCGTACCGCAGCTCGATCACCGGCACGGCGACCAGGCGGTAGCGGTCCGATCCCTGGTATCGGGGCGCGCTGAGCAGCGCCACGCCCAGCACCGCCCGGTCCTGCATCAATGACGGGACGGTGAATGCCGGCGCTGCGGCCTCGGGCGCGCCGCCCGACGCGGGGTAAAGGATCATGTCTGGCCTCCTCGCCCCATAGACGCCGCGACGGCCGCGGTCCCCCATCGGCAGCATGACGACATCCGTTGTCGGGAGCGTGTCAGATTGCCGCGGCCGGGATTTTCAGGGGGCGGCGTGACGCGAGGCTAGAGGCCGGCGGGCATCTCGGCGTCGGTCAGGTCGGCGCCCGTCAGGTTGGCGCGGCTCAGGTCGGCTTCGATGAAGCGGGCCCGGGGCGCGCTGACGCCCTTCAGATTGGCGCCGCGCAGGACAGCGCGGGTCAGGTCGGTGCGGATCACCCGGTCCTCGGCGATCTTCAGCGGGCCAAGCTTGGCGCCGGTGAGATCCGCGCGGGTCAACTGGGCGCCGGCCAGGCGCGCGCCACGCAGGTCGGCCCCGCGCAGCTTGGCCCCGCGCAGGTCCGCGCCGGCCAGGTTGGCGCCCTGCAGCTGGGCGCCGTCCAGGTCCATGCCGAAGAACACCGCCTTGGGGGCCGAGAGCCCGCTGAGGCGGCGGTCCTTCAGGCGGCGCAGGGGACGGAAGTCGACATCGGCCAGGTTGCCGACCCGGCCGTCGCGGCCGTCGGACTTGCAGAACAGCTCGTGGGCTTCCAGCACCTCGTTGAGGGGCAGGTCGTCGACATAGATGATCGGCGGCGGCGCGCGCAGCACCTCGGTCAGGTCGGCGTCGGTCAGGTCCGCGCCGCTGATGTCGACGCCCACCATGATGGCCCGGCGCAGCGAGACCTTGGCCATCTCGGCGTTGTGCAGGTTGGCGCCCGACAGGTCCGCGCCGTCCATGACCGCATTGGTCAGCTTGGCGCCCTGCAGGGTGACGTTGGAGAGGTCGGCGTCGGTGAAGTCGGCCTGGCGTGCGAAGGCGCCCGACATCTGCGCCCCGTTCAGGTTGGCGCCCTGCAGCATGGCGTAGTCCAGCTCGCCCGGCCGCTTGGAGTGCTCCAGGATCCGCAGGCCCTTCTCCTCGTCCTGCACGGCGGTGACGCCCTCGCGCAGATCGCAGTTGGAGAGATTGGCCCCGCCCAGATTGGCGCCCCGGAGGCAGGCCCCGCGCATGTCGCAGCGCGAGAGGTCGGCGTCGCGCAGGTCGCTATCGCGCAGGTCTGCGCCGTAAAGCACCGCGCGGGTCAGCTTGGTCCGGCGCAGCGAGGCCCCGCCCAGCAGCGCCCCGGTCAGGTCGGCCTCCGACAGGTCGACGCCGTCCAGGTCGTAATTGTTCAGGTTGACGTACTGCAGCACCGCCCGCCGCCCCTTGGGCAGACCCTTCATGTAGCGCGCATGAGCCTCCAGCACCTCGCGCACCACGGAGGCGTGCAGGTTGCGGATCAGGCTCGGTCGTGAAGACGCGGCGGCGGACATGGCGGTCGCGGAGGGCTCCGGCGGATACGCGGTGAACTGGGAAACGGCGCCCAAGGTGCCAGATCAGCTTTAAGCCATCGTTTAGAGCGTGGTCGATTGTCGCGGGGAACCGCGATTTCTTATAACCAGCCCTTCCGCCTGAACCACATCAGCGGCAGCAGGGCGGCCAGGATCATCAGGCCGATGGCCATGGGGTAGCCTTCCAGCCACTGCAGTTCGGGCATGTGGACGAAGTTCATGCCGTAGATCCCCGCCACCAGGGTCGGCGGCAGGAAGATCACCGAGAAGACCGAGAACACCTTGAAGATCGAGTTCTGCTCGATGTTGATCAGGCCCAGCGCCGCATCCAGCAGGAAGGTGATGTTGCTGGCCACGTAGCTGGAGTGGTCGGTGATCGACTGGACGTCGCGCTGCAGCGATTTCAGGTGGTCGCGCAGTTCCTTGGAGCCGTCGAACTGGTCGGCCAGGGCCGCGAAGCTGAGCAGGCGGGCCAGGCTGACCAGGCTGTCGCGGGCCTTGGAATTGACGTTCTGCGCCCGGCCCAGGCGGTTGAGGATGCTCTCGAACGCCGCCCCGCGCGGGCGGCTGAAGATGGCGCGCGACTGCACCTCGACCTCGGCGGCGGTGCGCTCGAGGATGTCGGCGGTGCGGTCGACGATGGCGTCCAGCAAACCCAGGAACGTCTGCAGGCCGTTGGGGCACAGGCTGGGCTGGCGCTCGGCCTGGGCGGCGAACACCGAGAAGGCCTTGGGCTCGACATAGCGGATGGTGATCAGGCGCGGGCCGGCCAGCACGAAGGTGACGGGCGCGGCGGTCGGCAGGTCGCCGTCGGCGTTGACCAGCACCGTGGCGGTCATGAACGTGCCGCCGTCTTCCTGGTACAGGCGCGACGACGCCTCGATCTCGGCCATCTCCTCGCGGGTGGGCAGCAGGAGGCCGATCGACTGCTCGACGGCGACTTCCTCGGCGCGGGTGGGGTCGACCAGCTCGATCCAGACGGCGTCGTTCGGGACGCGCCAGTCGGGCGACAGGCCGCCGGCTTCGAAGCCCGGCGCGCCATGACGAAGGATTCTAAGCATCGAGCCGCCCCTACTGCGGGTCGGGTGTGCCCCGGCCCGCGCGCAAGGTCAACGCGCTCCGACTAGCGGGGCGCGTTCTGCTTGTTGCTCGTGTCGCTCGACGAACCACCGCCGGCGGCGGCCTCGATCAGAGCGGCGATACGATCGGTCGAGTCGGCGGCCTGGCCGATGATGTCCAGCGGCGAGGAACGGACCGAGTTGGCGACCTGGTTGGCGGCCTGCTTGGCGGCCGAGACCACGGCGTTCTGGGCCATGGCGATCTTGCTGGTGGCCATGGCGATCTTGGTCGCCTGGGCGTCCTGGTAGATGAAGCCGTTGGTCGGATAGACGCTGGTGCCCAGGTCGCGGATCGGGTCGTACCAGACCTTGACCTGCGTCCAGTCGCCGTTGGGCGAGACGTCGACGACGGTGACGTCCTTTTCGATCTGGCCGCGATCGCCTTCGATGATCGACCAGTTGGCGTGGGTCACCTGGATCACCCGGTCGGTCAGCACCTGGCTGACGAAAGCCACGTGACCGAGGTTCATGCGGGCGGTAGGCTTGAAGGAGAGCACCGAGCCGATCTTCGGGGTCGAACCCGTGTCGTACTTGCCGGCGGCTTGCGACCACCACGTGCGGGCGTCGCCAAAGATCTGGATACCCGACATCAGACGGGCGAACGGCACGCACTGCCAGTAGCCATCTGCATTGGCCGCTACCGGCGCAAAGCAAATCATGGCGGCAGCGGCCAGGGAACCCAGAAGGGCCCTCGTCCGTTTCGTCATGCTGTGGGTACTCCCCCGCGTCACTGGGCTAAGGGATAACCCTGCCAGGGACTGGTGAAAAGAGTGTTTATGCCGCACCTGCGAGCGCCAAGCGGCGCTGTTTGCGGCTCTTGGCCAGAGACTTCATCCACTCCCGGCACGGATTTTCTATGACGTGATAGGAAATCGCCGACAACGGGATCAGCGCGGCGACAATTACGGCCCAGATTATCAGCGGCAACTTGTCGCCCTGTATATTGAAAAGCTTGGCCGCGGCATTGATCGCCAGGATTTTCCACGGGATACAAATCATGTAGGTCGAGTAGCTGATCTCGCCGAGATAGACGAAGACTGGCTGTCCAGCAAACTCGAAACCGGTCTTGGCGAGGGTCGCGAGCATGAAAATAAGCCCCCCCAAAAGCATGACAATCACCAGATCGGGTGCGGAAAACTGGATCGCCGCAAGCGTGGCCATGCCCAATAAAGCGGCGCCGTAGCCGCTGAGTCGGCTGGGGAATCGGTCCGAGCGCCACAAGGCGTGCAGGGCGCAGCCGAACGCGAAACACGGCACGATGCGCAGCGCGCCCCACTTGATGGTCGCCTCGGTCAGCGGGAAACCCGCCAGGGCCTGGAAGGCGGGATAGAGCCCGGCGATCACCGCAAGGGCGCCCAGCACCGCCACGACAGGCCGCTCGCGCAGCTTCCACGCCGCGAAAGCGAAGGCCGGGAAGGTCAGGTAGGCGAACCACTCGGCCGAGATCGACCACGAGGCGTGGTTCCAGCCGGCCACGGGCGCGAAGCCCCAGGCGTGGACCAGCAGCAGGTTGGCCGGCAGCGACGGCCAGGACAGGATGTTGGGATCGACCCTCAGCCCCGCGACGCCGCCGGCGATGGCCATGGCCCCGACGCCGACCAGGGTGGCCAGGTGCAGCGGATAGACCCGCGCCAGCCGGTTCCACAGGAAGTCGCCATAGCGGAACCGCCCCTCCCCGAACCCGCTCAGATAGACGTGGCACAGGATGAAGCCCGACAGGACGAAGAACGCCTCGACCCCCAGATAGCCCTTCTGCGCGATCGCCGGCGTGAAGCCGACGGCCAGCTTGGGCCAATAGTGGAACATCACCACCCAGAAGGCGGCGAAGAACCGCAAGGCGGTCAGGGGCTTGATGTGGGCGGCGTCCTGCATCGACGGCGTTCCTTAAGGGACCGACTTTCCATCCCCCACGGTGGAAAGATCAGCGTTACCCGCCTATCTCGCTGTGTTACATGTATGCGTACGCGAAACGACGGCTTGGCCGATAACCTTAGCGAGGACCGATGAACGAACTCCTTCACCTGGTCGCCGACCCGGCCGCCTGGGCCGCGCTGGTGACCCTCGTGATCATGGAAGTGGTTCTGGGGATCGACAATCTGGTCTTCATTTCCATCCTGTCGAACAAGCTGCCGCCCGAGCACCGCACCAAGGTGCGCCGCATCGGCATCTCGCTGGCGCTGATCATGCGCCTCGTCTTGCTGTCGACCATCGCCTTCATCGTCGGCCTGACCGCGCCGGTCTTCGACCTCGGCATTACCGGTCCCGTCGGCGCGCATGGCGAGCCCGGGTTCGAGACCGCCTTCTCGTGGCGCGACCTGATCCTGATCGCCGGCGGCGTGTTCCTGATCTGGAAGGCGACCAAGGAGATCCACCACACCGTCGATCCCGGCGTCAGCGACGACGTGCTGGAAAAGGACAAGGCCACCCAGGTCATCTCCAATGTCGGCGCGGCGATCTTCCAGATCATCCTGCTGGACCTGGTGTTCTCGATCGACTCGATCCTGACCGCCGTGGGCATGACCGATCACCTGCCGATCATGGTGGCCGCGGTGATCATCGCCGTGACCGTGATGCTGCTGGCCGCCGACCCGCTGGCCAACTTCATCAACAACAACCCGACCGTGGTGATGCTGGCCCTGGGCTTCCTCTTGATGATCGGCACCGTGCTGATCGCCGAGGGCTTCGGCGCCCACGTGCCCAAGGGCTATATCTATACCGCCATGGCCTTCTCGGCCGGGGTCGAGGCCCTGAACATGATGGCCCGCAAGCGCGGGACGAAGAAGGAGCACTAGCCCCTACTTCCAGCCTCGAGGGCGTGATAGGTCGGCGGCCCCGGCTTATCACGCTCCCAAGGCCCCGATGACCTCGCAGACCTTTACCGACGCCGAGCGCCGCCTGACCCTGACGGCGCTGATGATCGTGTTCCTGCTCAGCGCGCTGGACCAGACCATCGTCTCGACGGCGATGCCGCGCATCATCTCCGAGCTGAACGGCCTCAATCTCTATTCGTGGGTGACCACGGCCTACCTGCTGACCTCGACGGTGATGGTGCCGATCTGGGGCAAGCTGGGCGACATCTTCGGCCGCAAGCCGGTGCTGATCACCGGCATCTCGATCTTTCTCGCGGGCTCCTGGCTGTCGGGTCTAGCGGGCGAGTTCGGGACCATCCTGGGCATGCCCGGCATGGTGCAGCTGATCGTGTTCCGCGCCCTGCAGGGCGTCGGCGGCGGGGCCCTCTTCACCACCGCCTTCGCGATCATCGCCGACCTCTATCCGCCGCGCGAGCGGGGCAAGTTCGCCGGCATCTTCGGCTCGGTGTTCGGCCTGGCCAGCGTGCTGGGCCCGATCATCGGCGGCTATTTCACCGACCATGGCACGGTGCAGATCGGAACCCAGACGGTCGCCGGCTGGCGCTGGGTGTTCTACGTCAACCTGCCGCTGTCCCTGCTGTCGCTGTTCATGGTCATCGTGAAGATGCCCAAGCTGGAACACCGCCGGGCCGGCAAGATCGACTTCCTGGGCGCGGCCCTGCTGATCGCCGCCTTCGTGCCGTTCCTGCTGGCGCTCAGCCTGGGCGGTCACAACTTCGCCTGGGGCTCGCCGCAGAGCCTGGGCCTGTTCGCCCTGGCCGCCGTGTCGCTGGTCGCCTTCGTGATCGCCGAGACCAAGGTGTCGAACCCGATCCTGCCGATGCACCTGTTCCAGAACCGGGTGTTCACCACCGCCAACCTGGCCGGCTTCCTGATCTCCATGGCCTTCATGGGCGTGGTGATGTTCCTGCCGCTGTTCCTGCAGCTGGGTCGCGGCGTGCCCGCCACGGTCAGCGGCATGACCATGCTGCCGCTGATGGGCGGGCTGATCGTCAGCAGCACCATCGCCGGCCAGCTGGTCAGCAAGACCGGCAAGTACAAGCCGTTCATGCTGGGCGGCGCGGTCATCCTGCTGGTGGCGGTGTTCCTGCTGCACGACCTGTCGAAGATCCACAGCCTGCCGCTGCTGTGCGCCCTGCTGGCCTTCGTCGGCCTGGGCCTTGGCCCCGGCCAGAGCCTGTTCAACATCGCCACCCAGAACGCCGTCGACCCGCGCGACATCGGCGTGGCCACCAGCTCCAACCAGTTCTTCCGCCAGATCGGCTCGACCGTCGGCGCGGCCCTGGCCGGCACGATGCTGACCGCCCGCCTGGCCAGCCTGCCCGGCGGCGGCCTGGACCTGGGCAAGCTGGAAGGCATGGCCGTCCAGGCGGCGGCCAAGGGCCAGGCGGCCCACGCCGATCCGGTGCTGCAAGGCGCGCTGATCAACGCCGTCAGCGGCGTGATGGTCGCGGCCCTGTTCGTGATCGCCGCCGGCCTTCTCGTGATCCTGATGATCCCCGCCCTGCCCCTGCGCTCGCACCAGCCGGCGGCGGGGGCTCCGGTGCTGGTGAAGGACGAGCCGACGAACTGACCGCTACAGGAAGCTGTACGGATCCACGTCGATCACCACCCGCACCGAGTTCGGGACCTTGGCCCGCGCGCGCCAGGCGGCCATGAAGCCTTGCAGGTCGACGGTGCGCTCGGCGCGGACCAGGAAGCGCTTGCGGCGGCGGCCGCGCACCAAAGCCAGCGGCGCGTCGGCGGGGCCGAACACCTCGACGCCCTCGGCGTTGGGGATCACCGCGGCCAGGGCCTGGACGTAGGCCTCCAGCGCCTCGCCGTCGGGGCCCGAGGCGATCACCGCCGCCAGACGACCGAACGGCGGCAGGCCGGCGTCCTGGCGCATGGCCATCTCGGCCTCGATGAAGGCGTCGCGGTCCTGCGCGGCCAGGGCCTGCATCACCGCGTGCTCGGGCGAGTAGGTCTGCAGCAGCGCCCGGCCCGGCTTTTCGTGACGCCCGGCGCGGCCGGCGGCCTGGGCCAGCAGTTGGAAGGTCCGCTCACCCGCCCGCAGGTCGCCGCCTCTCAAGGAGAGATCCGCGTCCACCACGCCCACCAGGGTCAGGTTCGGGAAGTTGTGGCCCTTGGCCGCCGCCTGGGTGGCCACCAGGATGTCGATCTCACCGGCCGCCATGGTCGCGACCAGGGTCTTGGCCGCCTCGGCGTCCATCACCGTGTCGGACGAGAACACCGCGATCCGCGCGTCGGGGAAGATGTGCCGCGCTTCTTCTTCCACGCGCTCGACGCCCGGGCCGATCGACACCAGCGAGTCCTTGGCTCCGCAGTGCGGGCAGGCCTCGGGCTTCTTCATCGAGAAGCCGGTCAGGTGGCAGACGAGCCGGCCGGTATAGCGGTGCTCGACCAGCCAGCTGTCGGTGTCGGGCGACTTCATCTTCTCGCCGCAGGCCTTGCAGAGGACCAGCGGCGCGTAGCCTCGGCGGTTCAGGAACAGCATGGCCTGCTCGCCGCGCTGCAGGGTCACGGCCATGGCCTTGATCAGCGGCGGCGACAGCCAGCGGCCCGGCTCCGGCGGCGTCTGGCGCATGTCTACGAGATCGATGTCGGGCAACTGCGCCGCGCCGTGACGAGCCGACAGCCGCAGCCAGCGGTAGCGGCCGGCCTGGGCGTTGAACAGACTCTCCAAGGACGGCGTCGCTGAGGCGAGCAGCACGCTCGCCCCCTCGATCTTGGCGCGGGCCACGGCCAAGTCACGCGCCTGGTAGATGAAGCCCTCTTCCTGCTTGAACGAGCTGTCGTGCTCCTCGTCGACCACGATCAGCCGCAGCTTGCGGAACGGCAGGAATAGCGCCGAGCGCGCGCCGACCACGATGCGGGCGTTGCCGCTGGCCACCGCCTCCCAAACCTGCCGGCGGCGCGGCGGCGAGACGCCCGAGTGCCACTCGGCCGGCAAAGCGCCGAAGCGCTGCTCGAAGCGGGCCAGCACCGCCTGGGTCAGGGCGATCTCGGGCAGCAGCACCAGGATCTGGGCCTCGGGATCCTCCAGCGCGGCCGCGACGGCCTCCAGATAGACCTCGGTCTTGCCCGAGCCCGTGACCCCATCCAGCAGCGCCGCCTGGAAGCCACCGGCGTCCAGCATGTCCTTCATGACCTCGACGCAGGCGGCCTGGCCGGGGTTCAGCGCGCGGGGCGGCAGGGAGAGGTCGGGCTGCGGCAGGCCGCGCTCGGGCTCCACGAAGTCGACCGCCAGCACGCCCTCGTCGACCAGGCCCTTCACGACGCCGGCCGAGACGCCGGCGGCCGAGGCCAGGGCCGCGCCGGACAGCTTCACGCCCTGCGCGGCGGCCAGCACCTTGAGGCGCGCGGGGGTCATGCGGGCGGGCTGGGTTCCGGTCAGGACCAGCACCTTGTCGGGCTTGGGCGGCGGATGGCGCAGGCCGCGCAGGGCCATGGCCAGCGGCCATCCCGGCAGGTCGACCGAATAGCGCGCCGCCCACTCGACGAAGGCCAAGACGCCCGGCGGCAGCGGCGGGTCGTCCACGCGGCCCTGGATCACCTTCAGCGGCCGGTTGCCCCCGGTCCCGTCGCGCAGGCCGGTGACCACCCCGCGAATCACGCGCGGCCCCAGAGGCACCGCCACATGGTCGCCGATGCTCAGATCGAGTCCGTCCGGCTCGGCGTAGTCGAAGGCCTCCGGCAACGGCATCGGCAGCAGAACAGAGGCGATACGGGACATGACGGCATGCTTTTGCCGCCAAACCGTCCCCAGGTCGAGAGGCGCCTCGTGGTCGTCATCAAGCGGACATTAACCGTCTTGCCCGCTTCATCCGGATCGAGTGCTTTTTACCGTGGGGACGACGATGAGCGACGCGACCAACGCCAGCCGTAAACCAGTCGACGCCGACAGCGTCCGCGACTTCCTGCGCGTCCAGCCTGAATTCCTGCGCCACGACGAGGACCTGCTGGGCGAGCTGGGCCTGCGGGTCGACGCGGCCAATGTCGTCGACTTCGGCCCCCGAGCCCTGGCCCGCGCCGCCGCCGCCCACAAGCGCGAGGCCAGCGTCCGCCAGGCGATCGAGGCCAACGCCCGCGCCAACTACTCGGCCCAGGCCCAGACCCACGCCGCGGTCATCGACCTGCTGGACGCCCGCAACCACTCCGATCTCGCCCGCCGCGTCGACGAGATGGCCCGCGGCCGCTTTGGCCTGGCCGCCGGGACCATCGCCCTGGAAGGCCCCACCCGTGTGCCGGCCGGCTGGTACATTCTGGCCGAAGGCCAGGTCGACATGATCCTGGGCGAGGCGCCGATCGCCCGCATGGGCTTCTTCGCCCCCGCCCTGCCGCTGTTCGGCGACGCCGCCGAGACCATCCGCAGCATGGCCCTGGTCCGCATGGCCATCTGGGAGCCGCGCCGCGAGGCCCTGGTCGCCTTCGGCTCGACCGACCCGGAAGGCTTCACCGCCGACATGGGCACCGAGCTGGTCAACTTCCTGGCCCGCGTCGTCGAGCGCACGGCCGAGCGCTGGCCGGTCCTGTGACGCTAGGCGTCAGGTCTGGGCGCCAGGCCTACGCCGCCTGGCTGGACTACCTGACGCTGGAGCGCCGGGCCTCGCCGCGTACGGTGCGGGCCTATGGCGACAACGTGCTGGCCTATCTGAACTTCCTGGAGCGGCATCGCGGCGAGAGCGTCAGCCTGTCGGCCATGGGCGAGATCTCGGCCGCCGACCTGCGCGGCTATCTGGCCTTCCGCCGCCAGGGTGACGACGCCCTGGCCCCGCGCTCGATCAGCCAGGCGCTGTCGTCGATCCGCGCCTTTCACAAATATCTCGACCAACGCCACGGCGTGGCCAACGCCGCCGTCGAGCTCGTACGCGGCCCGCGCCTGAAGATCGGCCTGCCGCGCCCCGTCTCCGAAGACCAGGCCCGCGACCTGATCACCGAAGCTTCGGGCGACACCGAGCGCGATCCCTGGGAGACCGCCCGCGACGAAGCGGTGCTGACCCTGCTGTGGGGTTGCGGCCTGCGGATCAGCGAGGCTCTGTCGCTGACGCACGCCGACGCGCCGCTTGGCGCTGCCATCCGCATCACCGGCAAGGGCGGCAAGACCCGGATCGTGCCGGTGCTGGACGCGGTGCGCGACGCGGTAAACGTCTATCTGGACGAGCTGCCCTTCGTGCTGACCGCCGACGAGCCGCTGTTCCGCGCCAAGCGTGGCGGGCCGCTGTCGCCGCGCCACGTCCAGGGCCTGGTCCAGACCCTGCGCGGGCGCTTGGGGCTATCCGACCGGGTGACGCCCCATGCCTTCCGCCACGCCTTCGCCACCCACCTGCTGGGCGCCGGCGCGGATCTGCGGGCCATCCAGGACCTGCTGGGCCACGCCTCGCTGTCGACGACCCAACGCTATACCCAGGTCGACGCCGCCGGCCTGCTCGCGGCCTACGCAGCCGCCCATCCGAAGGCCTGACCGCGACTCACTTCGGGTGCGTCAGGCTGTCGCGGTCGTTCACTCAAGCCTGAGCATTAACCGCGATTTTACGGCGTTCGAGTCTTCTTGCTGTGAAACGTGTGTTTTCGCCGGGCCCTCCCCCGTCGCCCGCGCCGCATGAGGCTGTGATGAAGTTCGACGACCTGAAGATTTCCACCAAGGTGATGGCCCCGGCGATCGCACTCGCCGTCGTCGCGCTAGCCTGCATCGGCGTCGGCGTATGGCAGGTCAAAAGCGTCGAGAAGGCCGCCCAGATTCTGGTCGACCAGCGTGCGCCCAGCGAGCTGAACACCGCCCGCTTCAACCGCCAAGTCTCCACGGTCGGCTACGCCGCCTATCGCACCGTCGCCAACGACGGTACGTCGGAAGCTGCCAAGTCCGGCTCGGCGGACATCGAGAAGGCGTTCGCCCGGGGCAACGACTTCCTCGACAAGGCCGCCAAGGCCGACCCGACCGCGGTCAAGGATCTGAACGGCTTCCGGTCGCGCTTCAAGGCGATCCACGATAACGCCCGCGCCGGCGCGGACATGGGCCTGCAGAACGCCAACGAAGCCGCCGTGATGATGATGGGCGGCATCGACACCGACATCGCCAGCCTGATCAAGGACGTCTCGACCTGGATCGACCACCACAACACTGAAACGCAAGCCATGGTCGACAAGTCCAAGAAGGACGCCTCGACCGGCGCGATCATCCTGCTGCTGTTCGGCCTGATCTCGGCCGGCGCGGCCATGCTGTACGCCATGTGGGTCGGTTCGGCCAAGATCGCCAAGCCGCTGATCAACCTGTCCAAGACCATGGAAGTCCTGGCCCAGGGCAGCGTCGACGTCGACGTGCAGGGCGCCGAGCGCAAGGACGAGGTCGGAGCCATGGCCCGCTCGGTCCAGGTGTTCAAGGACAACGCCCTGGCCCTGCGCACCGCCGAAGCCGCCCAGCTGCGCGCCAGCGCCGAGACGGAAGCCGAGCGCCGCCGCAACCAGGAAATCGCCGACGCCGCCGCCAAGGAGCAGGCCTTCGTCATGGAAGCCATCGCCGGGGGCCTCGCCCGCCTGTCGGACGGCGACCTGACCTACCGCCTCGAGCAGGAGTTCCCGGACGCCTACAAGCGCCTGCGCATGGACTTCAACGGCGCCATCGGCCAGCTGGAAGACGCCATGGGCACCATCGTCCACGCCGCCAACAGCATCGGCGCAGGCTCGGACGAGATCGCCTCGGCCGCCGACGACCTGTCGCGCCGCAGCGAGCAGCAGGCCGCCAGCCTGGAAGAAACCGCCGCCGCCCTCGACGAGATCACCGCCACGGTGCGTCGCTCGTCGGCCGGCGCCCAGGAAGCTTCGAAGGTGGTCGGCTCGACCCGTTCGGACGCCGAACGCTCCAGCGTCGTGGTCCGCAACGCCGTCGAGGCCATGAACCAGATCGAGAAGTCGTCGCAGTCGATCAGCCAGATCATCGGCGTCATCGACGAGATCGCCTTCCAGACCAATCTGCTGGCCCTGAACGCCGGCGTCGAAGCCGCGCGTGCGGGTGAAGCGGGCCGCGGCTTCGCCGTCGTCGCCCAGGAAGTTCGCGCCCTGGCGCAACGTTCGGCCGACGCCGCCAAGGAGATCAAGACCCTGATCTCGACCTCGTCGCAGCAGGTCAACCAGGGCGTCTCGATGGTCGGTCAGACCGGCGACGCCCTGCAGGCGATCGTCGGCAAGGTCAGCGAGATCGACGCCCTGGTGTCGGAGATCGCGGCCTCGGGCCAGGAGCAGGCCACCGGCCTCAACCAGGTCAACGCCGCCGTCAACCAGATGGACCAGACCGTCCAGCAGAACGCCGCCATGGTCGAGCAGTCGACCGCCGCCTCGCACGCCCTGAAGGGCGAGGCCGGCAACCTGATGCAGATGATCGGCAAGTTCCGCGTCAACGGCGCGGTCGCCCAGACCACCCGGACCACCAGCCGCTCGACGTCGCGTCCGGCCGCGCCGGCGCCCCGCGCCGCCCCGGCCCCGAGCCGTGGCCCGGCCGCCGCCACCACGACCAGCCGTCCGGGCGTCAACCCGGTCGCCGCCGCCCAGGCCAAGCTGGCCAAGGCCGTCGGCGCCAGCGACGACTGGGAAGAATTCTAAGCTCTAGTAAGCGCGTACCCGCCCGCTCCCCTCGCGGGCGTTCCTCCCCTCCGAAGACGTCAAAGCCTCGCCGGTCCGCCGGTGGGGCTTTTTCTTTGGCCGCTATCGGGCCGCCATTCACCGCTCGGCGATGGCGTTTCGCCGATCGCCCATTGGCGGCCCAATGGCGCAGCTCTAGGGGCTGAGGCGTTCATCGAGGATTTCATGCGTCCGATCATCACCGCCGCCGCCGTTGCCTGCGCCCTCACCAGCCTGGGCGCCGCTCCTCCCGCTCAGGCCCAATCCACGCCCAAGCTGGATCTCGACGCGGCGCTCGCGTTCATCGCCCCGGACGGCGCGGGCTGCGTCGCCGGCGTCGCCCTGCCCGGTGCGGCGCCCGTGATCGTCGCGCGCGGCCAAGCCAACCTGGAGCACGCCGCGCCCCTGACGCCGGCGACGATCCTCGAGACCGGCTCCCTGGCCAAGCAATTCACCGCCGCCGCCATCGTGCTGCTGGCCCAGGACGGCAAGCTCAGCCTCGACGACGACATCCGCCGCTTCCTGCCCGAGACGCCCGACTACGGAACGCCCATCACGATCCGGCATCTGCTCAACCACACCAGCGGCCTGCGCGAGCAGTGGAGCCTGCTGGCCCTGACCGGCAATGGTCCCGGCGTCCAGGCCCACACCAACGCCATGATCCTGGACCTGGCCTCGCGCCAGAAGAGCCTCAACTTCGCCCCGGGGGCGGAGTTCCTCTACACCAACACCAACTACGCGCTGGCGGCGATCATCGTCGAACGGGCCAGCGGGACCAGCCTGCAGGCCTTCACCCGCCAGCGCCTGTTCCAGCCGCTGGGCATGGGCCACACGCAGTGGCGCGAGGACTTCCGCACGGTCGTGCCCGGCCGGGCCAGCGCCTATGCGCCGGACGATGGGGCCTTCGTCACGAACATGCCGTTCACCAGCGTCTACGGAAACGGCGGCCTGCTGACCACGGTCGGCGACCTGCTGCTGTGGAACGCCTTCCTGGACAAGCCCACGGCCCTGCCCGGCGGCCCGGCCCTGGTCGCGGCCTTGCAGACTCCCGGCCACCTGAACGGCGGCGCGCCCCTGGAATACGGCCTGGGCCTGGAGATCACCCGCGATCACGGCCGCCGGCTGATCTCGCACAGCGGCTCGACGGCCGGCTACAAGGCCTGGCTGGGGCGCTATCCTGATGAGGGCATTTCCATCGCCCTGATGTGCAACAACGGCGGCGTCGACCCCGTGGCGCTGGGCGAGCGGGTCGCCGCGCAGGCCCTGCTGAACACGGACCACACCCAGGCCGCCGCCTCTGCGCCCAAGGCCGTGGCGGCGGTTCAGGCCCCGCAGGACCTCGCGCCCTATCAAGGCCTGTTCCGTGATCCGGTCCGCGGCGATCTGATCCGGCTGACAGCGGTCGGCGGGCAGCTGACCCTGACGCGCGGCGGATCGCAGACCCTGACGCCGCTGGGCCAGAACCGCTTCCAGACCGCCGACGGCGGCGTCATCGCCTTTCCCGGCAAGGGCGTCGGCGGAACGTTTAGCCTGACGCGAGCCGGCGTCACCCAGACCTTCGCCGCCGTACAGCCTGCAGCAACGGACACGGCCGCCTTGGCCGACTATGTCGGGACCTATTACAGCGCCGAACTCGACACCCGGATCACCGTGGCCCGGCAAGGCGACGGCCTGGTCATGCGCCAACGGTTCGCGGTCGAGTGGGCGCTGGCGCCCAGCTTCGCGGACGCCTTCACCACCCGCCTGCGGGGCGTCACCACCTTCGTCTTCGCCCGCGACGCAGCAGGCAAGGTCACCGGCTTCGGCGCCTGGGCGGGCGGCGCGCGAAACGTCGCTTTCGTTCGGCAGTGAGCGCGGCGCGGCGCTCTTAGGGCGTCGGCGTCCGTTGGACGATCGGCGTGCTGACCGGGCAGCCGTCGACCGTGCGCGCGACCGCCCATTCGCCATGCGCCGGCGGCAGGTCGCCAAGCCGCTTCAGCGGGGAGGCCGAGCGGCGCGCCAGGATCTTGGCCGACGGCGGCGCTTCAGGGGTCGTTCCCCGAGCATTATGCAAGCCGTAGGCGCCGCATCGAGCGGCGCGATCCAATCGGGCTTTCCAGGCGTCGACCTGCCTATCGCTCAACAAGGTCTCAGGCGGGACAAAGTGAGGCTTCGCCTTGGCCGGCGGCTTGGCCAGCGGCGTCGCCGGAAACGCGACGGACGGCGCGGCTTGAAGGGCGGCGGCGAGGATCAGCGCAGACAAAATCATGGCGGGGCTCCCGAGGAACCCCGCCACTCTACGTCCGATTGACGAACGTGGGTATCAACTATCGTAAAGGCGCGTTACGCCCGGCCCGTTAGGCCTGCATCGTCCAGCCTTCGACGCCCATCGCCGCCTGACGGAAGGCTTCCGAGCGGGTCGGGTGCGGGTGGCAGGTGCGAGCCACGTCTTCCGAGGCGCCGCCAAACTCCATGGCCACGCAGATCTCCGCGATCATGTCGCCGACGTTGGGACCCACGGCGTGGGCGCCCAGGATGCGGTCGGTCTTGGCGTCGGCCAGCACCTTCACGAAGCCGTCGGTCTCGTGGTTGATCTTGGCGCGGCTGTTGGCCAGGAACGGGAACTTGCCGACCTTGTAGGCGATACCCGCGGCCTTCAGGTCTTCCTCGGTCTTACCGACCGTGGCGACTTCCGGCTTGGTGTAGATGACGCCCGGGATGATGTCGTAGTTCATGTGGCCGGCCTTGCCTGCGATCAGCTCGATGCAGGCCACGGCCTCGTCCTCGGCCTTGTGGGCCAGCATCGGACCCGAGGTCACGTCGCCGATCACCCAGACGCCATCGACGCCGGTCTTGTAGTGGTCGTTGGCGATCACGCCGCGCTTGTCCGGCGTGATGCCGACGCTCTCAAGGCCCAGGCCTTGGGTGAACGGACGACGGCCGATGGCGACCAGCACGTAGTCGGCCTCGATCGTCGTGGCCTCGCCGCCGGCGACCGGCTCGTGGGTCAGCTTGACGCCCTTGGCGCCGGCTTCGGCGCCGGTGACCTTGGCGCCCAGCGAGAACTTGAAGCCCTGCTTGGTCAGGATCTTCTGGAAGGCGTTGGCCACTTCCAGGTCGGTGCCCGGCAGGATGCGGTCCAGATATTCGACCACGGTGACTTCCGCGCCCAGGCGCTTCCAGACCGAGCCCAGCTCCAGGCCGATGACGCCGGCGCCGACGACGACCAGCGACTTGGGCACTTCCGGCAGCGACAGCGCGCCGGTCGAGTCGACGATGCGCTTGTTGTCGATCGTCACGCCCGGCAGCGGGGTGGGCTCCGAGCCCGTGGCGATGACGATGTTCTTGGTCTCGAGCACGGTTTCCGAACCGTCCTCGGCCTTGACCACGACCTTGCCAGCGCCGTCGATGCGGCCCCAGCCCTTCACGTAGTCGACCTTGTTCTTCTTCATCAGGAACTCGACGCCCTTGGTCAGGGCTTCGACGCTCTCGGCCTTCTGGGCCATCATCTGCACGAGGTTCAGCTTCGGCTTGACCTCGATGCCCAGCTTGGCGAACTCGCCGCCGGCCGCGGCTTCGTAATATTCCGAGGCGTGCAGCAGGGCCTTCGAGGGCATGCAGCCGACGTTCAGGCAGGTGCCGCCCAGCTTGCCGCGGCCTTCGACGATCGCGGTCTTCAGGCCCAGCTGGCCGGCGCGGATCGCCGCGTTGTAGCCACCGGGACCACCACCGATGATGACGACGTCGTACTGGGCCATGGATCTTTCGCCTTCAGGACACGCGCCGGAAGCGGCGCCGGACAAGATATGGGGCCTCGCCGGCCCTATTGTCAGACCTCTGGAGGCGCGTGTTCCTTAGAGGGAAGCGGCCAAAAACGGAACCCGCTTTCGACGCTCGCGCCCTTGAAAATCAAGGAGAATGGCGGGTTTGTGCAAAGGAAGACGCCTCTTCCCCGGCATGCGCGACGCAGCCTAGTCTCGCCGGCTCATCGGGGAGACTGATCGCAAGTGCTGAAATCCGCCGTCCTGGCCCTGGCTGTCCTCTGCGCAGCCGGCGCCGCGTCCGCCCAAGTCCCTGCCCAGACTCCTATCGAGGGCGCCCCGATCGTCATCGGCCAGTCCCTGACGATGGAGTCGAAGATCCTGGGCCAGACCCGGCGGATCAATGTCCATCTGCCGGCCGGCTATGCAACGTCGGGCAAGACCTATCCGGTGCTCTATCTGATGGACGGCGGCGAAAAGGAGGACTTCCCCCACATCGCGGGCCTGGCCCAGCTGGGCGAGCTGTCCTGGACCTATCGCGAGATGATCGTGGTCGGGATCGAGGGGATCGATCGCCGCCACGACCTGACCCACCCGACCAGCGTGGCCAAGGAGAAGGCCGACTATCCGACCACCGGCGGATCGGCCGCCTATCGCCGCTTCCTGGGCGAGGAGCTCAAGCCCTGGGTCGCCGCCCGCTACCACACCAGCGGCGAGAGCGCGATCATCGGCGAAAGCCTGGCGGGCCTGTTCGTGATCGAGACCCTGCTCAAGCAGCCGACGCTGTTCGACGCCTATATCGCCGCCAGCCCCAGCCTGTGGTGGAGCGACCAGGCCCTGGCCAAGGCGGCCCCGGCCGATATCGCCAAGTGGCCGGCGCTGGGCCAGCGCAAGCTCTACGTGACCCTCGGCGACGAGGGAGGGGCGATGCAGCACGGCGTCGACAAGGTGGTCGCGGCGCTTCAGGCCGCCAAGCCGGCCGGCCTGACCTGGGTCTACGACCCAATGCATCAGGAGCATCACAGCACGGTCTATCACCCCGCGACCCTGAAGGCCTTCCGCGCCGTGTGGCCCGGGCCACGGCCCAAGGAAAACTAAGCTTCGCCACAAGTGCGACACCGTGGCGCCTGCGGGTTGTCACCCATCGGTGGCGTCATAGGGTCATGACCACGCCCACCCGCCTCGCCGTCGCCCTCGCCGCCCTCGCTTTGAGCGCCGGCGCGGCCCTGCCGGCGGCGGCCGCCTCGGCCGGCGTCAAGGGAGACCAGATCCCGGTCGCCAGCAGCAAGCCCGGCGACACCCTGGCGGTGTTCTATTCCGGCGATGGCGGCTGGGCCGCGCTCGACCAGAACGTCACCCAGTACCTGGCCGACAACGGCCTGCCGACCCTGGGCGTCAATTCGCTGAGCTACTTCACCACCAAGCGCTCGCCCGCCGGCGCCGCCGCCGACCTGGCCCAGGCCGTGCGCCAGTACGAGCGCCAGTGGGGCCGCTCGAAGGTGACGCTGATCGGCTACTCGTTCGGAGCCGACGCGCTGCCGGCGATCATCCCGCAGTTGCCGGCCGACCTGCGCAGCCACATCGGCCGCCTGGTGCTGATCGGGACCGGCGCGAACGGCGACCTGCAGTTCCATCCGACCAGTTGGTTCAACATCGCCACGCCGGACTCCTATCCGGTGCGCCCGGCCATCGCGGCGCTCGCGGGCATGAAGATCACCTGCGTCTATGGCGACAAGGAAAAGGCCGACATCTGCGCCAGCCTGCCCGACGCCCAGGTCGAGAAGATCCGCCTGCCCGGCGACCATCACTTCAACCGCGACTACGCCACCCTCGGCGCAGCGGTGCTGAAGGCCAGCCGCTAGGACGAAACCCGACCTGATGAAGCCATGACCACCCGCGTTCCCTTCGCCGCCGCCCTGATCGCCCTGGCCCTGACCGCCGCCGCGCCCGCCTCGGCCAAGTCGGTGATCGTGACCCCCAGCGACCAGGCCAGCGACACCCTGGCGGTGTTCTATTCCGGCGACGGCGGCTGGGGTCCGTTGGACAAGAAGGTGGCCCAGCGCCTGGCCGCCGAAGGCGTGCCGACCGTCGGCATCAACTCCCTGGCCTATTTCAGCGCCAAGCGCTCGCCCCAGGCTGTCGCCGACGACCTGGCCGCGCACCTGCGCGACTACGGGCGCGAGTGGGGGCGCTCGAAGGTGGTGCTGATCGGCTATTCGTTCGGGGCCGCGGCCCTGCCGGCCATCATCCCGCGCCTGCCGGAAGACCTGCGCGCCCAGGTCGGCCACGTGGTGTTGATCGGGACCGTCCCGCACGGCGACCTGCGGTTTCACCCCGCCAGCTGGCTGAACCGACCCAGCCACGACTCCTTCCCCGTCCTCCCGGCCATCGCCGCGCTCGACGGGGTGAAGATCACCTGCGTCTACGGCGACAAGGAGCGGCACGACATCTGCCCCGACCTGCCCGACACGGGGATCGCCAAGGTCCGCCTGCCCGGCGGCCACCACTTCAACGGCGACTACGCGGCGCTGGGGGAAGTGGTGCTGCGGGCTAGCCGCTAGGCGGACCAGTCTTCGAGCTTGAGGCCTGGCACGCGCTCGAACTCCCTGATGTTCGAGGTCACCAGGGTCCAACCGCGTTCGAGAGCCTGGCCAGCGATCAGAACGTCGATCGGTCCGATAGGTCTCCCTGCCTGCTTGAGATGCACGCGAAGCGAAGCGGACCGTACAGCGTCGGCAACCGACCACGGCTCGCGCTGGAATATATCGATCAAGTTTGCAACGCGGCTGGACTGCTCGGTGGGGTGCGGGCTGGTAAACACGCCTTGATAGAGTTCGTGAACAACCAAGCTCGATAGAAAGAGCGGAACGCCACTCGCCTTCAAGTCCAACAACCGATCACGATACTCGGGACGCCGTCCGCGCAGGATATCGATGATGATGCAGGTGTCGAACGCCAGGCTCATGCGTCGAGATCGATCTCACGCAAGGGCTCGGACTCCACGATCCGTTCAGGAAAAGGTTCGTCGCAAGCATTGTCGATAGCCGCCCAGAACGCTTTTCTCGCCTCTGGAGACGCAAACGGATTCTTTCTAGCCGGCTCCAGGATCACCTTGTCGCCTTCACGCCGAATGGTGATCTCCGAGCCTTCCATGCGGAAGGCTTCAGGCAGCTGCACTGTCTGATGGCCATCTTGCGTCACGATCTCGGCCCGGACCGGGGCGATGTCGAACTTGCCCATAGGGACGTCCTCTATCCACGTCCCGAGAGTACAGCATCCGCGCCAAGGCCTCAAATCAGAGCGGCGCCGGAAGTCCGTACTTCGCCGCCAGCCAGCGGGTGATTGGGCGGGCGTCGCTGAGGAAGCTCAGGCCGTTGGCGGACTGGATTTCGCCGTGCGGGCCGGCATCCGCAGAGGCCTGCGCCAGGATCAGGGTCGGAGCGTTCTGATGCGCTTCGCCCAGGCGCTCGACCAGCGCGGCGCGCGGACGGGCGTAGTCGACGCGGACGATGTCGAGGGCGTCGCGCAGCTGCGGAAAGGCCGCCAGATAGCCTTCCATCATCGCGCAGTCAGGGCAGAAGCGCTGCTGGCCTTCTTTGTCGAAGCCCATGTCCAGCAGGTACAGCGTGTCTTTGGTCATCACAGGCCCAAAAGCGAAGAAGCCCGCCGGTGAGGCGGGCTTCTCGTTGGTCTCTTAGAGATCCAGCAGCAGGCGCTGCGGGTCTTCGATGGCTTCCTTGACCTTCACCAGGAAGGTCACGGCGCCGGCGCCGTCGACGACGCGGTGGTCGTACGAGAGGGCCAGATACATCATCGGACGGATCTCGATCTTGCCGTTCACGACCATCGGACGTTCCTTGATGGCGTGCATGCCCAGGATGCCCGACTGCGGCGCGTTCAGGATCGGGGTCGACATCAGCGAGCCGTAGATGCCGCCGTTGGTGATCGTGAAGGTGCCGCCCTGCATGTCCTCGATGCCGAGCTGACCGGTGCGGGCGCGCTTGCCCAGGTCACCGATGGTCTTCTCGATGCCGGCCAGGTTCAGCTGGTCGGCGTCGCGGACGACCGGAACCACCAGGCCCTTGTCGGTGCCGACGGCGACGCCGATGTCGTAGTGGTTCTTGTAGATCAGGTCCGTGCCGTCGATCTCGGCGTTGACGTCCGGGATCGCCTTCAGCGCGGCCACGACGGCCTTGGTGAAGAACGACATGAAGCCCAGCTTCACGCCGTGCTGCTTTTCGAACACGTCCTTGTACTGGGCGCGCAGAGCCATCACGGCGCTCATGTCGACCTCGTTGAAGGTCGTCAGCATGGCGGCGGTGTTCTGGGCTTCCTTCAGGCGACGGGCGATCGTCTGACGCAGACGCGTCATCTTCACGCGCTCTTCGCGCTCGTGCAGGGCGCGCGGCGCGGCGGGAGCCGCGGCCGGGGCCGGAGCGGCGGCGCGGGCTTCCAGAGCGGCCAGGGCGTCGCCCTTGGTCACGCGGCCGTCCTTGCCGGTGCCCGCGACCTTCGACAGGTCGAGGTTGTTCTCGGCGGCGACACGGGCCGGAGCCGGGCTGACCGGCGCGGCGGTCGGGGCCGCAGCCACGGGAGCCGGAGCCGCGGCGGCGGGCGCCGGAGCCGGGGCCGGCTTCGGAGCCTCAGCGGCCTTCGGGGCGGCGGCGGCCGGAGCGGCCGAGGCGGTCGCGCCTTCGGTCACGATGCCCAGGACGGCGCCCGGAACGACGGTCGCGCCTTCTTCGGCGCCGATGGCCGACAGCACGCCGTCGGCGGGCGAGGCCACTTCCAGCGAAACCTTGTCGGTCTCCAGCTCGACGAGGATCTCGTCCTTCTTCACAGCCTCCCCGACCTTCTTGGTCCAGCGGGCGACCGTCGCTTCCGTGACGGATTCGCCGAGGGCGGGGGTGTTGATGTCGGCCATGGGGCTTTCCAGGTCTCTCTTGTTTGGTCCGGCGAGATTAAAGACGAAGTCCGACGCTTACGCGAAGGCCTCGTTGAGGAAGGTCTCGAGCTCTTTCAGGTGGCGGCTCATCAAGCCCGCGGCGGTGGACGCCGAGGCCGGACGACCCACATAGCGGGCGCGCTTGGCCTTGATGTCCAGCTTGTCGAGCGTCAGCTCGATCCACGGATCGACGAAGGTCCAGCCGCCCATGTTCTTGGGCTCTTCCTGGCACCAGACCAGGTCGGCGTTCTTGAAGCGGCCCAGCACGCCCATCAGCGACTTCAGCGGCCACGGATAGAACTGCTCCAGGCGCAGCAGGTAGACGTCGTCGCGGCCGGTCTTGGCGCGCTGGTCAACCAGGTCGAAGTAGACCTTGCCCGAGCAGATGATGACGCGCTTGATCTGGTCGTCGCTCTTCAGCGTGATGCCGCCGACGTCGCAGCCGGCCTCGGCGCCGTCCACCATCACGCGGTGGAAGGTCGAGCCTTCGGTGAAGTCGGCGATGTTGGAGACGGCGCGCTTGTGGCGCAGCAGGCTCTTGGGCGCCATCACGATCAGCGGCTTGCGGAACTCGCGGTTCATCTGGCGACGCAGGGCGTGGAAGTAGTTCGCCGGCGTCGTGCAGTTGACGACCTGCATGTTGTCTTCCGCGCACGACTGCAGGAAGCGCTCGAGGCGCGCCGAGCTGTGCTCGGGGCCCTGGCCTTCGTAGCCGTGCGGCAACAGCATGACGAGGCCGCTCATCCGCAGCCACTTGCGCTCGCCCGAGCTGATGAACTGGTCGATGACGACCTGGGCGCCGTTCACGAAGTCGCCGAACTGGCCTTCCCACAGGGTCAGGGTGTTGGGGTCAGCCAGCGAGAAGCCGTATTCGAAGCCCAGCACCGCCTCTTCCGACAGGGCCGAGTCGATCACTTCATAGTGGGCCTGGCCGGCGCGGATGTTGTTCAGCGGCGTGTAGTGCTCTTCGGTCGTCTGGTCGATGACGTCCGAGTGGCGCTGGGTGAACGTGCCGCGCACCGAGTCCTGGCCCGACAGGCGGACCGGGAAGCCTTCGTCGAGCAGGGTGGCGAAGGCCAGGTGCTCGCCCAGGCCCCAGTCGATGCCCTCGCCCTTCTCGATCGCGTCGCGGCGATTGTCGATGGCGCGCTTGACGGTCTTGTGGGCGTTGATGCGGTCCGGAACCGTCGTGATCTGACGGCCGATTTCCAGCAGGCGGGTCTTGGGGAAGGCGGTCTTGCCGCGACGCTCTTCGTCGCCCGGCAGGGCCAGGCCCTTCCACTTGCCGTCCAGCCAGTCGGCCTTGTTGGCCTTGTAGCTCTTGCCGGCGTCGAACTCGGCGTCGAGGAACTTCTCGAACTCGCTGACCCAGCCATCGCCTTCGGCCTGGGTGATGACGCCCTCGCCAATCAGGCGGTTGGCGTAGATCTCGCGGGTCGGCGGGTGGCCCTTGATCTTGGCGTACATGATCGGCGACGTCATGGTCGGATCATCGCCTTCGTTGTGACCGAAGCGGCGATAGCAGACCATGTCGATGACCACGTCCTTGCCGAACTTCTGGCGGTACTCGGTCGAGACCTTGGCCGCGAAGACGACGGCTTCGGGGTCGTCGCCGTTCACGTGGAAGATCGGGGCTTCGACCATCAGCGCCATGTCGCTGGGATACGGCGAGCTGCGCGAATAGCGCGGGCTGGTCGTGAAGCCGATCTGGTTGTTGACGATGAAGTGGATGGTGCCGCCCGTGCGGTAGCCCTTCAGGCCCGACAGGGTGAAGCACTCGGCCACCACGCCCTGGCCGGCGAAGGCCGCGTCGCCGTGCAGCAGCAGCGGCAGCACGTGGCCGCGGCCGGCGTCCGGCTGTTCGCGCAGGGTGAAGGCCTGCTTGGCGCGGGCCTTGCCGATCACGACCGGGTTGACGATTTCCAGGTGCGACGGGTTGGCGGTGAGCGACAGGTGGACCTTGTTGTCGTCGAACTCACGGTCCGACGAGGCGCCCATGTGGTACTTCACGTCGCCCGAACCCTCGACGTCCGAGGGGACCGACGAGCCGCCTTGGAACTCGTGGAAGATGACGTGGTAGGGCTTGCCCATCACGGCGGCCAGCACGTTCAGGCGGCCGCGGTGCGGCATGCCCAGGACGATGTCCTTCACGCCCAGCGCGCCGCCACGCTTGATGATCTGCTCCATGGCCGGGACCATGGATTCACCGCCGTCCAGGCCGAAGCGCTTGGTGCCGGGGAAGCGCTTGTGCAGGAACTTCTCGAAGCCTTCGGTCTCGATCAGCTTCTTCAGGATGGCGACCTTGCCCTCCTTGGAGAACACGATCTCCTTGTCGCGGCCCTCGATGCGCTCCTGCAGCCAGGCCTTCTCGTTCGGATCCGAGATGTGCATGTACTGCACGCCGACATTGCCGCAGTAGGTGCGACGCAGGATCCCGAGCATCTCGCGGATGGTCGAGGTCTCCATGCCCATGACGTAGTCGAGGAAGATCGGGCGATCGTAGTCGGCCTCGGCGAAGCCGTAGGTGGCCGGATCCAGCTCGCTGGCGTCCTTCGGCGGATCCAGGCCCAGCGGGTCGAGATTGGCGGCAAGGTGACCGCGCATCCGGTAGGCCCGGATCATCATGATGGCGCGCAGGCTGTCCAGCGTGGCGGCGCGGACGGCTTCGGCGGAGGCGCCGGGGGCCTTGCCCTCGACGGCCTTGGTGATCTTGGCTTCGACGGCGGGGGCGACGCTGGCCCACTGGCCGTCCAGGGCCGACAGCCAGTCGGGACGGACGCCGGCGACCTTCTTGGGCGTCCAGGCCGGATCCTGCGCGGCGCGCTTAACCTGGTCGGCCTGCTCCTGCAGGCTGGCGAAGAAGGCATTCCACGAGGGTTCGACCGAGCCGGGGTTCTCCGCCCACTGGGCGTAGAGATCTTCCACGAACGCCGCATTGGCGCCGTAGAGGAAGCTGGTCTCGGTCAAGACCTGGTTGATGATGCCTGCGTCGTCCGCCATCGTTCTGTGCCTTCGGATCCGGTGCTCTACGGGGGAGCGCTACCGCACTGCCCGTAAATATAGTCTCTCAATCACCCGAGCGCCCGTCCGCTTGGCGGGGCCCAGGTGATTTTTTCGGATCGTCGACTGGCGGTCGCAAAAAACCTGGGCCCCGCGCGAGGCGGGGTTTCGGTATCTTCTTTTAGCCCTTCAGGACTTCAAGCAGGGTCTCGCCCAGCTTGGCCGGCGAAGGCGAGACGCGGATGCCCGCTTCTTCCATCGCCGCGATCTTGTCCTCGGCGCCGCCCTTGCCGCCCGAAACGATGGCGCCGGCGTGGCCCATGTGACGGCCGGGAGGAGCCGTGCGACCGGCGATGAAGCCGACCATGGGCTTCTTGCGACCGCGCTTGGCTTCGTCCTTCAGGAACTGAGCGGCTTCTTCTTCGGCCGAGCCGCCGATTTCACCGATCATGACGATCGACTTGGTGGCTTCGTCGGCCAGGAACAGTTCCAGCACGTCGATGAACTCGGTGCCCTTGACCGGGTCGCCGCCGATGCCGACCGCCGTCGTCTGGCCGAGGCCAGCGTTGGTCGTCTGGAACACGGCTTCGTACGTCAGGGTGCCCGAGCGCGACACGACGCCGACCGAACCTTCCGAGAAGATGCCGCCCGGCATGATGCCGATCTTGCACTGGTTGGGCGTCAGGACGCCCGGGCAGTTCGGGCCGATCAGGCGCGAACGCGAACCGGCCAGGGCCTTCTTCACCTTGACCATGTCCAGCACCGGGATGCCTTCGGTGATGCAGATGATCAGCGGGATCTCGGCTTCGATGGCTTCCAGGATCGAGTCGGCCGCGAAGGGCGGCGGGACGTAGATCACCGAGGCGTCGGCGCCGGTGCGGTCCTTGGCTTCGGCGACGGTGTCGAACACCGGCAGGCCGATGTGGGTTTGACCGCCCTTGCCGGGGGTCACGCCGCCGACCATCTGCGTGCCGTACGCGATGGCCTGTTCGGTGTGGAAGGTGCCTTGAGCGCCGGTGATGCCCTGGCAGATGACCTTGGTTTGCGAACCGATCAGAACCGACATTTAGCGGGCGCCCTTCACAGCGGCGACGATCTTCTCGGCGCCGTCAGACAGATCGTTGGCGGCGATGACGTTCAGGCCGCTTTCCGAGATGATTTTCTTGCCGAGTTCGACGTTGGTGCCTTCCAGGCGGACGACCAGCGGAACCTGGAGACCGACTTCCTTCACGGCGGCGATGACGCCTTCCGCGATGATGTCGCAGCGCATGATGCCGCCGAAGATGTTGACCAGGATGCCCTTCACGGCCGGATCGGCGGTGATGATCTTGAAGGCCGCGGTGACCTTCTCCTTCGAAGCGCCGCCGCCGACATCCAGGAAGTTGGCCGGCTCGGCGCCGTACAGCTTGATGATGTCCATGGTGGCCATGGCCAGGCCCGCGCCGTTGACCATGCAGCCGATTTCGCCGTCGAGGGCGATATAGGCCAGGTCGTACTTGCTGGCTTCGATTTCCTTGGGGTCTTCTTCGCTCTCGTCGCGCAGCGCCTTGATGTCCGGGTGACGGAACAGGCTGTTGCCGTCGAACGACAGCTTGGCGTCGAGAACGCGCAGGTGATCATCCGCCGTCACGATCAGCGGGTTGATCTCCAGCATGGCCATGTCCTTGGCCATGAACGCCGTATACAGCTGGTTCAGCAGCGCGGCGGCTTCCTTGGCCAGACCGCCGGTCAGGCCCAGGGCCTTGGCCAGGGCGCGGGTATGGGTCGGCCACACGCCGGTCGCCGGGTCGATGGTGAAGGTGTGGATCTTCTCCGGGGTCGCGTGGGCGACCTCTTCAATGTCCATGCCGCCTTCGGTCGAAGCGACCACCGAGACCTTGCTCGAAGCGCGGTCGACCAGCAGCGACAGGTAGAATTCCTTGGCGATCGCCGCGCCTTCTTCGATGTAGAGGCGGTTGACCTGCTTGCCCTTGGGGCCCGTCTGGTGGGTCACCAGCACGCGGCCGAGCATTTCCTCGGCGTTGGTGCGGACTTCCTCGACCGACTTGACGACGCGGACGCCGCCCTTGGCGTCGGGGCCCAGGCCCTCGAACTTGCCCTTGCCACGGCCACCGGCGTGGATCTGGCTCTTCACGACGAAGACGGGCGTGCCGAGCTTTTCGGCGGCTTCCGCGGCTTCGGCGGGCGTGTAGGCGGCGAAGCCGCGCGGCACGGGAGCGCCGAACTCGGCGAGTACGGCTTTGGCTTGATGTTCGTGGATGTTCATGAGGGCCCGGTCTCGACGACGGCTTTCTGAAATGTGGCCGGGTTATAGGAGCGCTGTTTCGCAGGCGCAACCGCACGAAGACGATAAGGTGAAGGCTTGCGCGGTTATCTTGCCGGTTAGGCGCTTCGCCCCGGAGTTTTTGAAAGCTTGCTGTAAGGAAACCCTTGACCGCGCGCGACTGTTACCGGTCACAGATTTTCGGACGGGAGCAGCTGTCCACCGGTGTCAAAAATCCCGACTGCCGTTGACGACCAGCTCAACGCTGGCGACCCGGGTCCTTGAAGAAGATCAGGATCAGCGACAGCACCGCCACGGCGTCACGATCCTTGGAGCCCTTGGGCGGCAGGTAGGCGGTCGGCTGCATGGTGGCCAGGTCCACCCCGCCGATGTCGACGCCGTCGCGGCTGAACATGTAGCCGATCGTGGCGCCGCCGCCGATCGGCATGCCGCCGACCTGCTCGGTGCGGGCGCGGACATTGAGCCCGCCAAAGCGCAGCTCGGCCGCGCGCTGCGGCTGCTGGAGGTTCTTGAGCAGTCCGCCGCCCTTTGCACTGGCCAGGGCGAAGGCCGCGTCCGGACCCGCGCCGGGACCCGAGACCGTGCAGAGGAACTGCAGCTTGTCGCGGTCGAAGGTGATCCAGCCCAGGCCCAGACGGCTCTGACCGCCGCCGCAGGCGACCTCGACAGGACCCAGACCCGGGCCGTTGATCGTCATCTCGACGCTGGCCTTGTCGCCTTGGAAGACGCCGGTGACCGAAGAGCTGCTGCTTTTGACCGTGGCGCTGCCGTCGTACTCGCCCAGCTGGAAGCCGGGACGGAACAGGCTGGGACCCTTCTTGCCCGACAGCTTGACCTTCTCGGTCCCGGCCGGCGGCGCAGCCTGGGCCGGGGCGGTCGCGGCCAGGGCGACGGCGAACGAAAGCGTCAGAGCGATGATCTTCATGGCAAGCTCCCCCGAGCGTCGGCTAGGCGACGTGACGAAGCTTGCCACAGATCGGCGTTATCTCAATCGCCCAGCGACTATTGGGGTGCGGTCGGGATCGGCGCCGGCGGCTTCGAACCCGGCCGGGCGACGCCGTACATCTCCCAGGCGATCGTCTTCATCAGCGCCTGACGGTCGTCACCGACGGCGTAGAGGTCGCCGTGAGTCTTGTCCTTCAGGTAGCGGAAGTCGGTCTTGGCCCCGAGGCCCTTCATCACCGCCTCCAGCTTCCGGGCCGCGCCGTCCAGGTAGAAAGTGTCGGCCGTGCCGACGATCAGGTGGACCTTGCCGTCGAGATCGGGCTTAAGCGCCGGCCAGTTGGCCTTGAGGCGGGCGGCGATGTCGTAGTGCTGGCTCCAGTAGGCGACGACGGCCGGATCGACCGCGCCGGTCGCCCGGTCGAACATCGGCACGGGACGACCGGCCGGACCGCGCGGCGAGAACACCCAGCCGAACGAGCCGAACTGGCCGCCGTATTCGCCCAGCACCTCTTCCAGGGCGACCATGTCCTTCAGGCTGGCCAGCACCTTGTCGTGGTCGCGGGCGATGGGACGCAGGGAGCCATCGGGCTTGTAATAGACGTTGGCGTTCGGGGCGTAGAGATCCACGCCCGTGAAGTCGTGGAAGTCGCTGGGATCGGGCGAGGTCGACCACGCGCCGCCGAACACCTTCGGATAGCGGGTCTGCAGCCACAGCGTCGCCCAGCCGCCCGACGAGTGACCGTTGAGGAAGCGGCCGCCAGCCTTGGCGTCCATGCGCCAGTGCTTTTCCAGGTCCGGGATCAGCTCCTCGGTCAGGGCCTTGCCCCACGGACCGTTGTTGAGGCTGTCGGCGAACTCGTGGGTGCCGGTGGCGCTGCTTTCGTCCAGATAGACCCAGATCATCGGCGGGGCCTCGCCCTTGGCCATCAGGTCGTACATCCGGGTCGCCTGGCCGACGAGGTAGTCGTTCGAGCCGCCAAAGCCGTGGGTGTAATAGACGGTCGGATAGCGGTCCTTGCCGGCCTCGTAGCCGGGCGGGGTCAGGACCCAGCCCTTCATCGTGATCGAGCGACCGAAGAAGGCGGTCAGCGCGGGGCTGACGAAGTTTACCGGCGCGATGTGCGGCTTGGCCGCCGCCAGGCGATCGACCGCCGCCTTGGGCGCCTCGGCCGGCAGCTTGAACGGGTCATAGGCCGGCTCGACCTTGTCGAGCACCAGCTTGGTCCCGGCGGCCAGCGGCAGGGTCACGGTGGTGACCGGGCTGACCAGGTCGCCGCCGCCCCGGCCGTTGTAGTTGTAGCTGTGGTTCTGATCGAGCACGGCCTGCACGGCGTACTGGCCCGGCGGCAGCTGCGAGAACAGCTTGGGCGCGGCGACGCCGTCCAGGTCGATGTCGACAGTCGCGCCGGCCTTGATCGTGCCGACCTCGCGGGCGGCGACCTGGCCCTGGCCCGAGAACGGATCGGCCTCGACGCTCTCGATCACACCGCCCTTGGCCCCGGCCTTGGCGGCCTCCAGCGGCTGGGCGAAGACCAGCAGGCGGCCCGAGACGCCACCCTGGATCTGCGGCCCGACCTGGACCTGCAGGATCGGATGGCCGCTATCGGCCGCCCAGGCTTGAGTCCCGCCTACCGCCAGCAGCATGGCCGCCGTGATCATCGCCCGCATGGTCGCTCCCCCTGAAAAACTGGGCGGGAGATTGGCCCTACCGGCGCGACCCTGGCAAGCCTAGCTGCTCTTGCCGACGGAGACCGACCCACGCCGCTCCAGCTTGCCCCAGCCGACCCGGCCGCCGCGGATGGCCATGACCACCGACTTGACCACGACGTAGTACATCAGCTGGCGATAGCCGAACCTCTGGACGGGAAGGAACGGCAGGTCGGCCCACGGCGCGCGCTTCTCCAGGGCCATGCCCAGGGCGCCGGCCGACAGGTCGACGGCGATGAAGATCGCCCAGTAGACGAGGCCCAGGATCATGTCGTCCGGACGCCATTCGACCGGGTGGGCGACGGCGCCGTAGAGGCCGCTGATCAGGCTCCAGATCACCGCCAGGTCGACCAGCGGCGCGGCCACGGCCAGGATGATCTGGAACAGCCAGATCTGCGGCAGGGCCACGAAGCCCAGCACCGGGGTCTTGCGATTGAACATCGCCCGGCGGTGCTTCCACACGCATTGCAACGTGCCGAACGACCAGCGGAAGCGCTGCTTCAGTAGGCCGCCGACGGTGTCGGGCGCCTCGGTATAGGCGCGGGCTTCGGGATCGAAGGCGACCTTCCAGCCGGCGCGCTGGCAGGCGATGGTCAGGTCCTGGTCCTCGGCCAGGGTGTCGGCCGGATAGCCGCCCAGGGCGTCCAGCACGCTCTTGCGCCAGGCCCCGACGGCGCCCGGCACCACGGTCACCGCGCCCAGGGCCGACAGCGCCCGGCGCTCCAGGTTCTGGGCCGTGACATATTCCAGGGCCTGCCAGCGGGTGACGATATTGACCCGGTTGCCGACGATGGCGTTGCCGGCGACCGCGCCGATGTCCTCGTCCTGGAACCAGCGGGCCAGGCGGCCGATGGTCTCCGGCGGGAACAGGGTGTCGGCGTCCAGGGCCACGACATAGTCGCCCTTGGCCACGGCCAGGCCGCGGTTGACGGCGCGCGCCTTGCCGCCGTTCTCGAACGACAGCAGCGTCACGCGCGGATCATCGGCGAAGTGGTCGCGAACCTCCTGGGCCGTGCGATCCTTGGAGCCATCGTCCAGGACCAGCACCTCGAGGTTCTTCCAGTCGCTCTCCAGGATCCGCGCCACCGAGGCGGCGATCACCTTCTCCTCGTTGAAGCAGGGGATCAGCACCGAGACCAGCGGACCGTTCTCGCTGTCGAGATCGGCGGGCTCCTCATGCGTCCAGAAGCGGTGGACGAGGGCCAGGCTGGCCAGGAACACCAGCCGCGCGACGCCCAGGAAGATCGCGGCGATGAACAGCCCGACCATGGCCGACTGCGCCCACCGGAAGAAGTCGAAGCCCAGGCGGTCCAGCGCCAGGTCGACGGCCGTGCGCGAGGTCGGCGGCATCACCTGCTGCGGGGTCATGCCGGCCAGTTCGCCGACGGTCACCAGGCGATAGCCGCGGGCGCGGATCTGGTCGATCAGGCCCGGCAGCGCCGCCACCGTGCGGCTGCGATCGCCGCCGGCGTCGTGCAGCAGCACCACCTGGCCCGGGCGATTGCCGGGGTTGTCCAGGCGGTCCAGCGTGCGGTCGATGATCTGCTGCGGGGTCGGCTTTTGCCAGTCGTCCGGGTCGATGCGCAGACCCACGGTCATGTAGCCCAAGGTCTGGGCGATCACGAGCGGGGCCACCTCGTGCGGGGTCGACGGCTCGGCGTCGCCGAAGAACGGCGGGCGGAACAGGCGCATCGAACGGCCGGTCAGCACCTCGAACAGACGCTGGGTGGCGTTCAGCTCGACCTGAACCTGCGGCAGCGGCGTCTCGGCGATGTTGGGGTGGGTCCAGCTGTGGCCGCCGACGTCGTGGCCCTCGGCCACCTCGCGCTGCACCAGATCGGGGCGGCGCTGCATGTTCTGGCCGATCACGAAGAAGGTCGCCGGCGCGTTCTTCTTCTTGAGGATGTCCAGGATCTTGGGCGTCCAGCGGCCGTCGGGGCCGTCGTCGAAGGTCAGGGCGACCAGGCCCTTCTTCTGGCCGTAGCGCTCGATCACATAGCTCGACGGGATGACGTCGTAGCTCTGGTCCGAGACCAGGCCGGTGCCGGGATCGAAGGTCAGGCTGCGCTTGCCGGGCGTCGGCAGCTGGGCCACGCGCAGCACCTCGCCGCCGCCGTCGAAGTCGACGCCCTGCCCGTTGGCCAGGGTGGTGAGGCCGCCGGCCGAGGCCTGGCCATAGGGCTTGCCCAGCAGCGACCAGACGCCCGGATCCTCCATGCCCATCCGCCACAGGCCGTAGCCGCGCGGCTTCCACGGATCGGAGACCTTGATCTGGTTGAACAGGGTGACGGCGTCCAGGAACCAGACGACGTGGTTGTCGCCATTGTCGTCGGTGTATTCGTAGGTCGGGTTCAGGGTGTTGTCGTCCATGCGGATCGTCGCCCCGGCGTCCTGGGCGTTGCGCATGGCCTCGTGGAAGGTCGCCGGCGCGCCGGAGGCGTGGCTGCCGTCCTTGTTCAGCGTCCAGTCGTAGCCATAGGCGCCCAGGGCCAGCACGGTATGGCTCGGGTCGAGCTGCTTGGCGAAGCGCTTGGCCAGCTCGGCCTGGTACCAGTCTTGGCCGGCGTTGGGGCCGGGATCGCCCAGGGCGTAGTGCTCGTCATAGGCCATCAGCACCAGGGTGTCGGAGGTCTGCTCCAGGCGCTTCAGCGGCCAGCCTTCCTCGTCGAACGGCGCGGTCACCCAGACCTCGCGGCCGGCGCTGTCGAAGGCCGCGCGAGCCTCTTCCAGGAACTTCGGATAGGCGGCCAGGCCCTTGGCCGACAGCGCCTCGAAGTCGAAGACATAGCCGCCGTAGCCGCGCTGGTCGGCCAGGGTCTTGAGGTTGGCGATCAGCTTGGCGCGAGCGGCCTGATCGGTCAGCAGGGTGTCGGCCAGCGGGCCGTTGAAGGCGGCGTTGGCCGAGTTGTGGACCAGCGGCAGCACGGCCGGCTTGTTGGGCGCATTGGCGATGCGCGCCGCGCCTTCCGGATCGTCGATGACGGTGATGTCGCCCTTGGACCCGTTGATCGCCACCCATTGGGGCGAGATCACGTCCAGTTTGTCGATGTTGCGGCGCAGGGACTCGCGGCTGTCCTCGTCCCAGGTGACGTAGAAGCCGACCGACAGCGGATGGGCGGCGGCGTCGTTGACCGCGCCCTTGGGCCGGGGCACCCGGCGCCAGGACTTCACGGGCTTGGCCTTGCGCGCCGTCTCCTGGTGCAGGGACGTCAGGACGTGGGGGTCCTTCAGCGGCGCGTCGGGCAGGCGGGGCGCGAAGGCCAGGGTCGCCACGAAGCCCGCCACGACCGCCGCGACCAGCGAGATGACGACGCCCAGAACCAGCTTTGCCCGGCGCTCTCGCTTGCCGGAGGGATCGTGAAAGATGTGTCGGTCTTCAGGTGTCATTCTGGGCTCGCGGTTCTCGCGGCCTTTGATACCCGAAATTGACCGAACCGTGGCGCTATACCTGCGTAGGGTTGAGGGTGCGGCTAGTCGTCGCGCCCTACTCCACCCAATCCTTGTCCAGGCGGCGCGAGGCCAGGAAAAACAGCAGAGCCGCCAGCAGGTAGAAGCCCATGCCGGTATAGATCGCCCAGCGCAGGGATTCCGCGCCGAAGGTCGGCTTCAGGAAGTCGGCCATGGCGCCGAAATAATAGACCCCGACGGCGATCCCCAAGAGGTTGTTGATCAGCAGGAAGAGCGCCGAGGCCGTGGTCCGCATCGGGGCCGGGGCCAGGTGCTGGACGGCGGCGGTGATGGGGCCGAGCCAGGTCAGGTTCAGGCCGGTCGGGATCAGGAAGATCACGAAGGCCAGCGCCAGGGACGCCGTCCCACCGAGGCCGCCGACCAGCGATCCGCTGTTCATGGCCAGCAGGAAGCAGGGCACCGAGATCAGGAAGGCCACGGCCGGCGTCAGCGGGTAGCCGGCCTTGGACTTGGCGCCCAGGCGGTCGGCCATGACGCCGCCCATCCAGATGCCGATGACGCCGCCGATGAAGGCGATGCCCGAATAGTACCAGGCGGTCTGGGCCAGGGTCAGGCCGAGGCTGCGCATGAAGAACGACGGCAGCCAGGCCGCGACGCCGTAGCCGCAGACCGACGATGAGGCCGCGCCCAGGGCCAGCAGCCAGAAGCTGGGCTTGGCCGCCAGCAGGCCGGCGACCTCGCCCAGCGGCGCGGCGGGAGCGGGGGCGACCGGGGCCGCGTCCGGCGCGCGATCAGCGCCGCCGCGCGGCGGGTCGCGCACGACCAGGCGGAAGATCGGCGCCAGCAGCACGCCCAGCGCGCCGACGACGATGAAGGCCCAGCGCCAGCCGAAGTGCACGGCCAGCAGGCCGCCCACCAGCGTGCCGGCCGCCGTGCCCAGCGGGATGCCGAAGGCGTAGGCCGCCAAGGCTCGCGCCCGCTGATGCTTGGGGAAATAGTCCGAGATCAGCGAATAGGCCGGGGCCACGCCGCCCGCCTCGCCGATGCCCACGCCCATGCGGGCCATGAACAGGTGACCGAAGCTGCCGACCACGCCGCACAGGGCGGTAAAGCCGCTCCACAGGGTCAGGGCGGCGGTCATGATCCAGACGCGGCTGAAGCGGTCGGCCAGCCAGGCGATCGGGATGGCCAGGGTCGTATAGAGCAGCGCGAAGGCCAGGCCGCCCATCAGGCCGAACTGGGCGTCGGTCAGGCCGAACTCGTCCTTGATCGGCTTGGCCAGGATGCCGAGGATCTGCCGGTCCAGGAAGTTGAAGGTGTAGGCGAGGATCAGCATCGCCAGGACCACGTAGCGGTAGCCCGAACCCTGCTTGCCCGTCTGCTGCTGCTCGCTCATCGCCCTGCCCCCGTCACGCCAACGCTTACATAAAGAAAGGGCGGGACTTGTTGCAGCAAGTCCCGCCCAGCTTGGTCGCCTAGAAAATTAGAACGCCACCTCGATCGAGCCGGCGAAGGTGCGCGGCGGTCCGTAGAAGCCGATCACCGAGTTGTTGTAGGTGGCCCCCGCGAAGTTGTAGCCGCCGGTGCGGTACTTCTCGTTGGTCAGGTTCTTGCCCGTGAAGGCCAGCTTGTACTTGCCGCCCGGGGCGGTCCAGATCGCCGTCAGGTCGATCAGCGTGAAGGCCTTCTGGTCGAGGGCCGGCAGCGGCTGTTCGAACTGCTGATACTTGTCGCGATAGCTGACCATCGGGGTGATGGCGATGTCGCCGCCGGCCAGGTCCGAGCGCCAGGTCAGGCTGGCGTTGGCCGTGATCTTCGGCGTGTTCTGGAAGCCGTAGAGGTCGGCGACGTTGATCACCTGGCCGGTGGCCAGGGTCGTCGACGGGTTCAGCGGGTTCGGCGCGCCGGCCGGCACGAAGCGGCTGAACGTGTCGTACTTGGCGTGGATGTAGCCCAGCGCGACGTTGCCGCTCAGGTGCTGGCTGAACTTGGTCGAGGCTTCGAACTCGGCGCCGTACAGGGTCGAGGCGCCGGCGTTGTCGACCGAGCTGGCGATGCCCGAGGGCACCACGACCTGGGTCGTGACCTGCTGGTCGGTATATTTCGACAGGAAGATCGCCGACGAGAACGAAACGCGGCGGTCCAGGGCGTAACCCTTCAGGCCGGCTTCGTAGGTCTTCACGACTTCGGGCAGATAGCCGTTGGTGGTCTGCGGGGTGATGGCGGCGTCGCCGCGCATGTCCCAACCGCCCGACTTGTAGCCCTTCGAGAACGAGGCGTAGGTGTTCAGGTCGTCGCTCAGCTCGTACGAGACCGAGATGCGCGGCGTGAACTGCTCAAAGGTCTTGGCGTCGCTGTAGTTGGTGCGCACCTGCAGGATCGGACGGTTGACGCCGCCCTGATACGGCGACGGCGTCGCGCCCAGATAGAACAGGCGGAACACGTTGGCGCTCTTGGCGTCGCGCGTGGCGCGGGCGCCCAGCGAGACCTTCAGGCGGTCGGTCAGGTTGGCGCTGAAGTCGAAGAACGCCGCGAAGCTGCGGGTGTTGACCTTGCCGCCGTCGGCGATCGACAGGCCGAGGTTCCCGGCGATGGTGTCGAACTCGCCCGAGGCCTGGCTGTTCATGTAGTACAGGCCAAAGACGCCCTGGACGTTCTCGTCCGAATAGACCGCCTGCAGTTCCTGCGAGAACGACGCGTCGTCGTAGTTGGCCGGCACGTCCAGGGTCGGAAGCGGGGTGCCGTCGAAGTCGATCAGGGTCTTGGTGTGACCCTTGCGGTTGGCGGTGATCGACTTGAAGGTCAGGTTCTGGGTCGCGTCCCACTGGCCGGTCAGCGACAGGCCTTCGGTCGTGACCTTGTTCTTGTCGCCCAGGCCGGCTTGCGTGTCGTAGACGCCGAGGATCGGGTAGTTGCCGGCGGTCGGCAGGGTCTCGCGGTGACCGTGACGCGGGTTCGACTTGTCGGTGACCTTGTCATAGGCCAGGCGGAAGAACAGGTCTTCGGTCGGCTTGTACTCGGCGCTCAGGCGATAGGCCTGGACGTCCTTATTGTAGTGCTCGGCGCCCGTGGTCAGGTTCGTGCCGTAGCCGTCGCGCTTGTAGAGCGCATAGGCGCCGCCTACCGACAGGCCGCCGCCGACCGGCGTCTGGCCCGAGACCATCACGTCGGTCTGGTTGTAGCTGCCGTAGGTCGCCTTGACCTTGGCGCCGGCTTCGTCGCCCAGCTTCTTGGTCACGTACTTGATGGCGCCGCCGATGGTGTTGCGGCCGTACAGCGTGCCTTGCGGGCCGCGCAGCACTTCGATGCGCTCGATGTCGAAGATGTCGAGCACCGCGCCCTGCGGGCGATAGATATAGACGTCGTCGACATAGAGGCCGACGCCGGGCTCGTAGCCCCACAGCGGATCCTGCTGGCCCACGCCGCGGATGTAGCTGATCAGGGTCGAGTTCGAGCCACGGGCGGTCTGCACCGTGATGTTCGGGGTGGTCTGGGACAGGACGGTGATGTCCGTGCCGCCCGAGCGTTCCAGCTTCTCGGCCGAGAAGGCCGAGACGGCCACCGGGACGTCCTTGAGGTTTTCCTCGCGACGACGGGCGGTGACGACCACCTCGTCGACCGAGATCGTATTGTCAGCCGCCGGAGCTTGCTGCGCCGACGCGACGCCAGCGATCGTGCTCCATGCCGCGCCAGCCAGCAGCGCAGCCTTCCACATCGAAGTCATGGGTTTCCCCTCCCTTGCCTTACGTTCCGCCCTTCCGAGTCTGATCCGTCTGAAGCGGACACGTGCTCGGGGTTCGCCAATTCATCGAACAGCGAATTGAAGGCACCATCACCCGAACCGACGACAAGCGCCAGTACTTTTTCATCAAGTGATGAAAATGGGCCGTAGGCGGAATCTGCTCCCCCGCTGGGGGAGCTGTCGCGAAGCGACTGAGGGGGCCAGTGCTGCTCAGGCCGAGCTAGCCCCCTCCGGCCCTCCGGGCCACCTCCCCCAACGGGGGAGGAGAGATTATCCGCCCGCCTTCGCGATCACGGCCTCGAACCCCGCCGCGCAGTACGAGAACAGACGCTGGCGCACCGCCTCCAAGTCGGACGAGTGGCACTCGCCTTCCGACAGGTTGTCGATCCGTCCGGTCTCGGACAGCGACAGCATCATCGATCCGGTCAGGAACTGGTAGCACCAGTAGAGGTCGCGGTACTCGGCTTGAGGACGGACGGTCTTCAGGGTCTCGACCAGCTGGTGGACCACGGGATCGAAGAACCGCGCCATGGTCTCGCCGCCCCAGGCAGGCGTGTTGTTCACCTGGGCGACCAGGGCGAAATAGCTCTTCCAGCCCGGCCCGCCCTCCTGGGAGATCCGAAGCAGCGGGTCGATGAAGGCCTCGATCACCCCCTCGACGGTCATGGTCGCCCCGTCTTGGTTTTGGGGCTCGTGCGCGGCGACATAGGCGTTCATCGAGGCCTCGCGGGCCTGGTTCAGGATCTCGGCCCGGCGCTGGAACGCGGCGTCGAACAGCTCGCGCTTGGCCCCGAAGTAATAGTGGATCAGCGCCGTATCGACGCCGGCCTCGGCCGCCACCTGGCGCGTCGTCACCCCATGGAAGCCGTGACGGGCGAACAGCCCCTCGGCGGCGTCGAGGATGGTTTCCTTCAGGTCCAGGCCCTTGGCCTTGGACGGACGGCCCCGGCCGACGGCGCGGGGCTTGGCTGCGGTCATGGAAGTTAAGGGTCCCGCCGTGGTTGCGCTCCGTCCTCGGATAGGCGCAACCCGGCGGGCCTGGCAAGGGATCGTCGTTACACGAAGACGCCGTGGAAGGTCACCGGCAGGGCCACGGCGGCTCGCCAGGAGACCACGGGGCCTTGCTGCACAAGGCGCGCGTCGAACACGTGCAGCTCGGTGGCCTTGGCGTCGAGATTCAGCGTCGTGCCCACCAGCCAGCCGTCCAGCTCGGCCGAAGACCCGGGGCGCGGCACGAACACCATCTCCTCGACCAGGTGACGCGGACCGAAATTGAACACCTGGTCGCTGTCCTTCTTCCAGTCGCGCACGGCCACGCCCTGGAACAGCGGACGGTCGGGGCGCTCATTGGTGACGTGGACGGAATAGCGACGGGCCAGGCCCGCGAAGCGGGGGTCCGAACGCGGAAACTCGGCGCTGACCGTGTCCTTGGCCAGCTCGCCCTTGCCGTCGGCGCGCAGGGTGATCAGCGCCCGGCGCGGCGGCGCGGCGCGGATCGCCTTGCCCTGCAGCAGCGCCCCGGCGTTGGCGGCCGTGCCGAACGGGTTCTCGTCCAGGCAGGCGTCGAAGCGGATGGTCCCGTCGCTGTCCGCCCAGGCGTCGCCCAGGTGGAAGAAGAAGAACGGCGGCAGCTCGAACACCCGGCGCTTCGTCAGGTCGTCCTTGTCCAGCACCAGCACCTGGGTCCCCAGCTCCGGCTTCCAGGCCATGGAGGCGGTCACCGGCATGGCGAACCGTTCCTGCACCCAGGGCTGCAGCACCAGAATCAGGTGGCGCGCCGTGGCGGTGAAGTCGTGCATGTAGCTGGCGCGCGGCAGGGTGATCATCTCCGCCTTCTGCAGGGCGCCGTCGGGAGCCAGCTTCCAGACCACCGCGTGCTGGCCGCCCAGGCCGATGTTCCACACCGTGCCGTCCGGCTGGACGCGGGGGTGGGCCGAGAACGGCATGCCCTTCATGTCCGGCCGCAGGGTCTTCACGCCCTTGGTCTCCAGGGTCGCAGGGTCCAGGGCGGTGGCCGAGCCGGCTTCCCACAGCGCCCACAGCTCGCCGCCGGCCATCATCACCGAGGTGTTGGCGGCGTTGGCGTCGTCGGGGCCGGTGATCACCGAGCCCTTGCCGGGCGCAGTGCCGTAGCCGGGGGTGATCACCGCATTGGCGGCGGTGTCGTTGCGGCGTTTCACCGTGTCGACGAAGCGGGCGCTCATCCGGGCCTGGCCGCCGGCGATCTGGAACTTGCGGACCATGCCGTCGCCGTCGAACCAGTGGCCGACATCGCCGCCCGGGCGGCGGAACTTGGCCGGGCCGTTGCGGAACAGGGTGCCGGTAAGATCGGCCGGCGCCTTGCCGTGCAGGCGGGAGAGGCCCGTCGGCGCGACGTCGGCCTCGACATCGGCCAGGCCCAGGGTCCAGTCGTTCGCCGCCGCGGCCCAGACGGCCTCGGGGGTCAGCAGGGCCGCGCCGCCGATCAGGGCCGCGCTTTTCAGGATGTCGCGCCGGTTCATGCTCGTCGCTCCCTAGTGCAGGTGGATGGCTTGGGCGGCCGCGCCGGCCTTCACCGCGAAGGCGGCGGCGTCGAAGCTGGGCGGGCCCATGTTCGGCTTGGCGTCGTTGGAGAAGCCGTAGGGCTCGACCGGCATGCCGAAGGGGTTGGTCCCCATCTTGCCGTCGCCGTCGACGTCCTGGAACGCGCGCACCGCGTAGGTCCCCGGCGGCAGGGCGACGATCTTGGCGGTCGGCTCGGCGTCGGCGGCGTCGGCCTGGGCGACGCGGGCCGGCTTGCCCGAGCTCCAGCCCTGGGCGCTGTCATAGACGGCGATCATCACCTTGCCCTGCTTGGCGGCCAGGGCGGGGAAGGTCAGGGTCAGATCGGCAGTCTCCTGGGCCTGGGCGGCCGAGGCGAACAGAACGGTGGCGAGCAACAGGGTCTTGAACATGGTGTTTTCCTTTGTGGGTTGAGGTCAGCCGAAGAACACCGCCCACATCAGGCGGCCGGGAATGAAGGTGAACAGGCCCGCGACCAGCAGGCCGCCGACGAACATGCCGGTCATGGCCCGGCGGTGGGTCGCGACCTTGCCGCGCTTGATCGCGTAGACCGCGCCGGGCAGGCCGACGATCGTCCAGCCGGACAGCAGGTGGATGAAGCTGAAGTGGCCGGGATTGAGCTCGTGGATGAACAGCGAGCTGATCGCCGTCGTCCCCATGGCCAGCACCCAGGTCCAGCCCAGCAGCTTGTGCAGGGCCGTGCCCTTCACGCGCATCATCAGCACGATGCCGATCGCGAGGGCGACAAGGGCGGCGGTCAGGTGGATCTGGATCACGGCCGGGGCCGCGGCGATCCTGGAGAGGTCCGGCGCGTGCGGCCGAAAACTGCCCATCGTCAGGGCGCCGCCCATCACCTTCGGCGCCGCGATGACGGCGGTCAGCACCGCCAGGACGACGCCGACGATGGCGTTGCGCAGACCGTCGCCCCGCATGATTGACTTGCCGTTCGCATCCATCTTCCCTCACTCCCGCTTCGAGCGGGGCGGTTCGCCTCGCCGTCGAGAACCTTCAGTGGAGTGGGCGGGCCCGTGTCTCAATCGTCGTTGCGTCAGTCGCCGGCCTCGTTTCGTGAACGGCTGGGGGACGCCGTTCACGCTGCGCGAACGGCCATGACCAGCAAGGAGGCCCTGCGCGGCTTCACGGTCTCGGCGGCGGCGGGCCTGTTCCTGGCGCTGATCGGCGCGTTCGGCACCAACGCCATCCCGTTCGGGACGCGCGTGGCCTACTGGGTCGGCCTGTGCTTGGCCGGCGCGATCGTCGGCACGGCGGTCACCCAGGTCATCGGCCGCGACGGACGGGCCGACGCCCGGCCTTGGCTCTATGGAACCCTGACGGTGATCGGCATCACCCTGCCCTTCACCGTGGTGGTGTGGCTGGTCAGCGAGCTGGCCTTCAACAGCCGCCCGCACGCCGAGAACCTGTCGGTCTATCTGGTCCCGGTGTTCATCGTCACGACGGCCATGACCGCCCTGAACTTCCTGGTCCAGCGCGAGCCCGCCCAGACCCATTCGGCTCCGACGGGCGCGCCGGCCCCGCGCTTTCTGGACCGCCTGCCGGCGAAGCTGCGCGGCGCCGAGCTGCACGCGGTCGAGGCCGAGGACCACTATCTGCGCCTGCACACCTCGCGCGGCCAGGACCTGATCCTGATGCGCCTGTCGGACGCGGTGGCCGAGCTGGAAGGCATCGAGGGCGCCCAGACCCACCGCTCATGGTGGGTGGCCAAGAGCGCGGTCGAGGGCGCCCGGCGCGGCGACGGCCGGGCGACCCTGCAACTCGTCGGCGGCGTCGAGGCGCCGGTCAGCCGCGCCTACGCCAAGGCCCTGCGCGAAGCGGGCTGGTTCTAAGCCGCCCGAGCCCTCGCCCGACCGACGTCGCCGACGCTGAACTGGCCCATCAGCTGGGTCAGGTTGTCGGCCTCGCGCGACAGGGCGTGGCTGGCGGCGGTGCTTTCCTCGACCATGGCGGCGTTCTGCTGGGTGGCCTGGTCCATCTGGGTGACGGCGACATTGACCTGCTCCAGGCCGGTGGCCTGTTCCTGGGCCGAGGCGGCGATCTCGGAGACCACGCCGTTGATCTGGCCGACCTGGGCGACGATGCGCGCCAGGGCCTCGCCGGTCTTGCCAACCAGGTCCACGCCCGCGTCCACCTGGTCGGTCGAGGCGGTGATCAGGGCCTTGATCTCCTTGGCCGCTTCGGCCGAGCGCTGGGCCAGGGCCCGGACTTCCTGAGCGACGACCGCGAAGCCGCGACCGGCTTCGCCAGCCCGCGCCGCCTCGACGCCGGCGTTCAGCGCCAGCAGATTGGTCTGGAAGGCGATCTCGTCGATCACGCCGATGATGTTGCCGATCTGGGCCGAGGACTTCTCGATCTCGCCCATGGCCGCGACGGCGTCGGCGACCACCTGGCCGCCGGTCTCGGCGTCGGTCTTGGCCGCGCCGACCACGCGGCGGGCTTCCTTGGCGCCCTCGGCCGTGCGCTTGACGGTTGCGGTGATCTCTTCCAGCGCCGCGGCGGTCTCTTCCAGGCCGGCCGCCTGCTGCTCGGTGCGCTTGGCCATGTCGTCGGAGGCGTTGGTGATCTCGCGGCTGCCGGCGCGGATGCCGTCGGCGTTGCCGATGATCACCGTCATGGTGTCCTGCAGACGGGTCAGAGCGGTGTTGAAGTTCGCGCGCAGCTTCTCGTACTCGACCGGCAGGTCGTCATTGACGCGATAGGTCAGGTCGCCGCCGGCAAGGCGGTCCAGGCCGACGCCGAACGATTGGACGACCAGTTCTTGCTGCTCGGCGATAGCCTTGGCGGCGATGGCCTGGCGCTCGGCTTCCGAGCGGGCCTTGGCCTCGGCCGCGGCGGCGTCGGCGGCCAGCTTGGCGATGGCGTTCTCCTTGAACACCTGGACGGCCCCGGCCATCTGGCCCAGCTCGTCCTTGCGGCCCACGGCGGGAATGGCGACGGCGTTGTCGCCGCCGGCCAGGCGCAGCATGGCGGCGGTCATGGCCTGCAGCGGCCCGGAGACCTTGCCGACCACGACATTGACGGCGAAGGCCATCAGGCCGGCGGCGACCAGGGCGATGACGCCCATGATGGCGGTGGCGATGTTGCCGGCGGCCTTGGCGGCGGCGCCGTCCTCGTGCGCCACGCGGGTCTGCAGGTCGACCAGCGCCCCGACATTGGCGGTGACCGGGTCGATGCTGGGATAGAGCTTGGTGTCGACGAAGCCTTGTAGGCCGGCGGCGTCATGCGCCTTCAACAGACCTTCCAGCGTCGTGACCGACGCGTCGGCGACCGGCAGGGCGGCGGTGACCTTTTCGGCCAGACCCTTCTCCTCGTCGGTCATGTCGGTCGAGGCGTAGGCCTGCCAGTTCTGGCTGATCGTCGTCTTGGCCGCCTCGACGTTCTCCAGCGCCTTGTCCATCGACAGCTCGCCCGACCGCGCCTTGTGGGCGCTGTCGACAATGTTGACGGCGTACATGTCGCTGACGGCCTTCAGCTGCTGCATCGGCTGGACGCGGTCGCTGATCACCGACTGCATGCGCTGGTTGGCGACGTTGTTGGCGACGAAGCCGGCCAGGCCGATGGCGGCCATGCCCACGCCCAGCGCGGCCAAGCAGCTTAAGAGTCTTGTCTTGATGGTCCAGGTCATCGGATCCCTCGCGGCTTTTTCCCCGACGCGACCACCTCATTGTCGGGCGGTCGTCCGTCGTTCAGCGGGGAATGCGCGCGGATCGTTAACCAAAAGCTTCGCCGCAACCGGGCGTAGGAGCCTTGTGGCGCAAGGGGTCGAACAGCGTTCGCCGCCAATCAGGGTTCGGCGAAAATCCGTTCCTTAACCTTGCCGATGACGCGGCCGTTTCGGCGGGCTACACGCCGGATCGGAGGGAAAACTCACCGAATGATGGTCGAGCTCTCCCTCCATGCGACCGATTGGCGCACTCGCGCTCGGCGCGTGCCTTTTCAGCCCTGGCGTCGTCAGCCGTAGTGGATATCGGCGACGGTCGCGCCCGTGCCGACCGTCAGGCCGGTGACGCCCACCAGCTTGATCAGGCCGTCGCCGGCGTTGACCCCGACCGTGGCGTCCTGGTGGTAGATGTAGGTGTCGCCCTTCCACTCGAACACGCCCGTGCCGTTGGCAGACACCTGGCTAGAGGCGTTGATCAGCGCCTGCTCCAGGGTGGTGGCCGAGCCCGCGCTGATCCCCGTCGTCACCGACGCGATCTCGGCGCCCAGATTGACGTGGTCCACGCCCTTCTCGAAGTCGGTGATGGTGGCGTAGGTCGTCACCTTGCTATCGGCCACACCCAGGTTCGAGAACCGCGGGGCGGCGAAGCCGTCCTGGTACAGCTTGAACACGTCCGAGCCGGCGCCGAGGGTGTAGATCGAGGAGGACTGCCCCCGCAGATCGGCGGCGACGCTGTCGTTGTAGGCCGACAGGACGACGGTCGTCACGCGGCTGTCCAGGACGTCCGAGCCGATGCCGGTGATGTCGATGCCCGCCGAGCTGGAAGCGTCCAGGCTGTAGGTGGTGAAGTCAGCGCCGGTCACGTTGCTGATGAAGTTGGCGGTCAGGCGACCCGTCCCCGTGACGATGACGGCGCTGCTGACGGCGTTGACGGTCTGCGAGTTGATGAGCGCCAGCGTGCTGTCGCTCTGGACGTGCAGGGTCAGCGGCCCGTCATTGTTGGTGACCAGAAGCTTGGTCGGCGTGGCGTTGCTGCTGGTGACGGCGTTCAGATAGGCGTTCACGCCGTTGACCCCGACGTGCGTCGACGACATCCCGGTGATCACCAGGTCGTTGTGGTAGTTGGCCGTCAGCGTTCCGCCGCTCACCCCGTCCAGCTTCAGCGCCACGTTCGCGGCGATGTCGTCGATCTTGGTCGAGATCGGCGACTTCAGGGTGATGTCCTGGAGGCCGGTGTAGTCCCTCACGTTGACGGACGAGATCACGACCTCACCCGTCGCGGGCACGGTGAACGACATCCTGAAGTTCTGCAGCACCAGATGCTCGACATTGGTGATCTTGGTCTTGTCGAAGAAGTCGGTCTCCGCTCCCATCACCAGGGTGTCGTCGCCAGCGCCGCCGTCGATGATCGCGCCGTTGATCACCTTGCCGATCGTGATCAGGTCGTTGCCGGCCCCGCCACTGATCTTGCCGTTCGGCGCGCCGCCCAACACCTCGACCGCGGCGTTCAACTGGCCGACGCTGATGGTGTCGTTGCCGTCGCCGCCGTCGATATAGCCGCCGACCGCGCCCGAGAACGTGATGGTGTCATGGCCGCCGCTGGCGGCGATCGAGGCGTTGCTCGTCGTGCCCGTGACCGTGTCGTTGTTGGTCGTCGAGCGCAGGGCGGGGCTGGTCGCGTCGGGCGCGACGCTCTGGACATCGGTCACCGCGATGGTCGCGCCGGCGGAGAAGGTCGGCTGCTCGCCGTAGGTCCCGACGAGGCTGGTGTTGAAGGTCGCCTGGCCGTCGTTGGCCAGGTCGGCCAGGAACGCGTCATTGGCCTTGGCGTAGACGCCGATGTGCTCGTTGGCGGCCACGGCCAGCAGGAAGCCGACCATCGCGGCCTTGGTCCCGACGCCGTTGGCGCCGTCGCCGCCGTAATAGGCGAAGTAGTCGGCGCGGGTGAACGTCCCGCCCAGGCCGTTGGGCACCTGCGCGGTGAGGATGGTGTTGATCAGGCCCGCCGCGGGGGCGAAGCCGAAGATCTCGACATAGGCCTTGGTCGCCGCGTCGGCCAGGCTGAGCGACCCGTAGGCCGCGGTGAAGCTGGCCTGACCCGCGCCGTTCTTGCCCAGATTGACCGAGAAGTTGATGAAGCGGTTCTCGGCCGAGAACGACTGGTAGTAGGCCGAGTTCAGGCTGTTGGCGTTCCCGCCGTTCGGCGAGATCAGGTAGTTCAGCCCGAACGCCGTCGGCGTCGCCCCGGTGAAGAAATTGTACGAGAGGTTGGCCACCGTCGTGGAGGCGGTCACCAGCTTGGTGATCTCGATCCGGGCGTCAGCCAGGCTCAGGCTCGCGGCGTCGACGCGCCCGGCCAGGGTCTGCAGGGTGGTGAGGTCCGACGCCGGGATGTTGGCGAAGGGAAGACGCGAGACGTCGCTATAAGCGGATTTCAGGACTTGAAGCGTGGCCATGACTCAACCTCCGGCATGTGCGGTGACATAGGTATTGAATTTGCTGTACAGGCGCAAGCTGGGCTGTGAAAAATAATGAAGCCCGGCCGCGCATGGCGGCCGGGCTTCTAAACGCCGGGAAACGGTGGAGGTTCGCCGTCAGGCTTTCCAGCCGCCGCCGAGGGCCTTGTAGATAGCCACGACGTCGGTGTTCACCCCGGTCTCGGCGACGCTGAGGGCGTCCTCCGCGGCCAGCAGGGTGCGCTCGGCGTCCAGCAGGACCAGGAAGTCGATGCCGCCTTCCTTGTACTGGATGCGCGCCAGCTCGGCCGCGCGGCGCGAGGCGGCCGCCTGGTCGGTCAGGCTGGTCAGCTGGGCCTGCTGCTGACGGTAGGAGACCAGGGCGTTCTCCAGGTCCTCCAGCGCCCGCAGCACCGTCTGGTCGTAGTTGGCCAGGGCGGCGTCATCACGGGCTCGCGCGGCGCGCAGGCGGGCGTGGGCGCTGCCCAGGTCCAGGGCCGGCCAGCTGACGCTGGGCGCCACCGACCAGGCCTTGCTGGCGCTGTTGCCGAAACCGGCCGAGGTCCCCGACAGGAAGCCGATGAAGCCGGTCACCGACACGCGCGGGAAGAGGTCGGCCGTGGCCACCCCCACCTGAGCGGTCTGGGCGGCCAGCCGGCGCTCGGCCGCCTGCACGTCCGGACGCCGGCGCAGCAGGTCCCCCGCATCGCCGATCGGCAAAGCGGTGATCAGCGGACGGGTGTCGACCTCACGCGGAACCAGCAGGGCGTCCAGCGCGCCGGGGCGCTGGGCGGTCAGCACGGCCAGGCGGTAGTTGGCGCGCTTCTCGGCCGTGATCAGGCCCGGGATCGCCGCCTCGGTGGCGTTCAGGCGCGCCTGGGCCGAGGCCACGTCGATCGGACTGCCAGCCCCGGCGTCGAACCGCACCTTGGTCAGGCGCAGGGTCTCGCGCTGGGTCTGGAGGTTGCGGTTGGCGACCTTCAGGCGGGCCTGGGCGCCGCGCAGTTCGAGATAGTTGCGCGCCACCTCGGCCGCGACCGTGACTTGGGCGTCGCGCAGCTCGGCCTGGGCCGCGCCGGCTTCAGCCCCAGCGGCCTCCACGCCACGACGAACGCGGCCGAAGAGGTCGACCTCCCAGCCGGCGTCGAAGCCGGCCTGGTAAGTCTGGTTCTCGACCCGAGCGGTGGAGAAGCCCGGCTGTTGCTGCTTGCTCTTGGTGTAGGCGCCATCGGCCGTGACGTGCGGCAGCAGGTCCAGCTTCTGCTCGGTGAACAGGGCGCGGGCCTCGGCCACCCGAGCGACCGCGATCTTCAGATCGAGATTGCCCGAGAGGGCCTGGCCGACCAGCTGGTCCAGCACCGGGTCGCCGAAAGCCTTCCACCATTCCGCCTCGGGATTGGCGGTGGTGAAGACGGCCGGATCGGCGTTCTGGAAGGCCGCCGGCGGGGTCGCCGGCGCCTTGTAGTTCGGCCCCACCGCGCAGGCGGCGGCCGTCAGGGAGACGCCGGCGATCAGCGCGGCGCGCAGGGTGAGTTTGACGAAGGACATCAGTGCGCCTCCACAGGCGAGGTCAGTTCCGCCTTCGGCGCGGCCTTGCGGGCCGTGTTGCGACGGATGACGTAGTAGAAGATCGGCGTCAGGATCAGGCCGAACAGGGTCACGCCCAGCATCCCCGAGAACACCGCAACGCCCATGGCCTTGCGCATCTCGGCCCCGGCCCCGTGCGACACCACCAGGGGATAGACCCCCATGATGAAGGCGATCGAGGTCATCAGGATCGGACGCAGGCGCAGGCGGCAGGCCTCCAGGACCGCCTGGAGCGGGCTGTCGCCGTGCTCCTCGCGTTCCTTGGCGAACTCCACGATCAGGATGGCGTTCTTACACGCCAGCCCCACCAGCACGATCAGGCCGATCTGGGTGAAGATGTTGTTGTCGCCCTTGCTGATCCACACGCCGGCCAGGGCCGACAGCAGGGTCATCGGGACGATCAGGATCACAACCAGCGGCAGGCTCCAGCTTTCGTACTGCGCGACCAGCACCAGGAAGGCCAGCAGCACGCAGAGCGGGAAGATGAAGATCGCCGTGTTGCCCGCCAGGATCTGCTGGTAGGTCAGCTCGGTCCACTCGAAGCCCATGCCGTTGGGCAGTTCCTTCTTGGCGAGGTTTTCCAGCGCCGCCTGGGCCTGGCCGGTCGAGTAGCCCGGCGCCGGGCCGCCGTTGATCTCGGCGGTCAGCATGCCGTTGTAGTGGCTCTCGCGGTCGGGACCGGTCGTCTCGTGGAAGTTCACGAAGGCGCCCAGCGGGATCATCTGGCCCGAGCCGTTGCGGGTCTGCAGGCGCAGCATCTGCTCGGGCTGCAGGCGGAAGCTCTGGTCGGCCTGCACGTTGACCTCGTAGGTCCGCCCGAAGCGGTTGAAGTCGTTGACGTACAGCGAGCCCAGATAGACCTGCATGGTCTCGAAGAGGTCGGTCAGGGACACGCCCTGGGCCCGGGCCTTCTCGCGATCGATGTCGGCCTGGATCTTCGGGACGCTCACTTGATAGCTGGAGAAGATGCCGGCGAGAGCCGGATCTTGCCGCGCCTTGTCCATCAGGTTCTGGGTGGCCTTGTTCAGCTCGTCGGGGCCAAGGCCGGCCTTGTCGACGATCTGCATGCGGAAGCCGCCGATGGTGCCCAGGCCCTGGACGGACGGGGGCGGGAAGACGGCGATCTGCGCGTCGGGGATGGCGCCGAACTTCTGGTTCAGCTGGGCGACGATGGCGCCGGCCTGCTTGTCCTTGCTGCGACGGTCCTGGAAGTCGTCGAGCGGATAGAACACCGCGCCGGAGTTGGGGCTGTTGATCAGGCCGTTCACCGACAGGCCGGGGAAGGCCACCGAGTGCTTCACGCCCGGGATGGTCTTGGCGATCTCGCCCATCTGGTGGATCACCGCCTCCGTACGATCCAGCGAGGCGGCGTCGGGCAGCTGCACGACGGCGACCACATAGGCCTTGTCCTGCTGCGGCACGAAGCCGGTCGGGGTCTTGGAGAAGGCGAAGATCGTCAGCGCCAGCAGGACGCCATAGACGACCAGGCCCGCCGTGGAGCGGCCCAGGGTCTTGGCCACGCCGTTGACGTAGCCGTTGGAGGCCTTGGCGAAGAAGCGGTTGAACGGGTTGAACAGCCAGCCGAGAGCCGCATCGATCAGCTTCTGGAAGCGGTCCTTGGGCGCGTCATGCGACTTCAGGAGCACCGCGGCCAGGGCCGGCGACAGGGTCAGGGAGTTGATGGCCGAGATCACCGTCGAGATGGCGATGGTCAGGGCGAACTGACGGTAGAACTGGCCCGACAGGCCGCTGATGAAGGCGGTGGGGATGAACACCGCGCACAGCACGAGCGCCGTGGAGATGATCGGTCCGGTCACCTCGGTCATGGCCTTGCGGGTGGCGTCCGGCGGGGCCAGGCCCAGCGAGATGTTCCGCTCGACGTTCTCGACCACCACGATGGCGTCGTCGACGACGATGCCGATGGCGAGAACCAGGCCGAACAGGGTCAGGGCGTTGAGGCCGAAACCCAGCATCAGCATGATCGCGAAGGTGCCGATCAGGCTGACCGGCACGGCGATCAGCGGGATCACCGAGGCGCGCCAGCCCTGCAGGAAGATCACCACCACGATGACGACCAGGATGATGGCCTCGATCAGGGTGTGAACCACCGAGTCGATGCTTTCCTGCACGAAGGCGGTGGTGTCGTAGATGATCTCGTAGTCGACGCCTTCGGGGAACTCCTTCTTGAGCTCCTTCATCGTCTTCTTGACGTTGGCGGCCATCTCCAGGGCGTTCGAACCCGGACGCTGGAAGATCGGCATGGCCACGGCGGGCTTGTTGTCGAGCAACGAGCGCAGGGCGTAGTTGTTGGCGCCCAGCTCCACGCGGGCCACGTCGCCGAGGCGCGTGATCTGGCCGTTGTCGCCCGAGCGGACGATCACGTCGCGGAACTGCTCTTCGTCGGTCAGACGGCCGGGGGCGTTGATCGACAGCTGGAATTCGGCGCCGGAGCCCGCATTGGGCGGAGCGCCAAGCTGGCCGGCGGCGACCTGGACGTTCTGTTCACGCAGGGCGCGGACGACGTCGCCGGCGGTCATCGACAGGGCGGCCAGCTTTTCAGGGTCCAGCCAGACGCGCATCGAGTACGAGCCCGCGCCGAAGATCTGCACGTCGCCGACGCCGTCGATCCGCTTCAGGCGGTCGCGGACGTTCAGCTGCGCGTAGTTGCTGAGGTACAGCATGTCGTAGCGGTTGTTCGGCGAGATCATGTGCACGACCAGCGACAGGTCCGGAGAGGCCTTGTCGGTGGTCACGCCCACCCGCTGCACTTCCTGGGGAAGCTTGGGCAGGGCCTGGGCGACGCGGTTCTGAACCTGCACCTGGGCCTTATCCAGGTCGGTGCCCAGCGCGAAGGTCACGGTCAGGACCATGGCCCCGTCGGCGGCCGACTGGGACGACTGGTAGATCATGCCCTCGACGCCGTTGATCGCCTGCTCCAGCGGAGCGGCGACGGTCTGGCCGATGACGGCGGGGTTGGCGCCCGGATAGGCGGCGCGCACGACCACGGTCGGCGGCACGACTTCCGGATATTCGCTGATCGGCAGCTGGGGCAGCGACACCAGGCCGGCGATGAAGATGATGATCGAGAGCACGGCCGCGAAGCGCGGTCGGTTCACGAAGAACTTTGAGAAGGACATGGCTTTCGTCCTGGGGAGGAGCGGAAATGGGTGCGCGTCGGGTGCAAGCGGCCCCTCCCCCGCCAAACGGCGGACGACAGAAACCTCTCGGAACCCTGGAAAAGGACGCCCGGCTCAGTCACGCGAGCCGGGCGTTACGCTTGGACTTAGTTCTGGCCGGTCGACCGGCCGAGGCGTTGGCCGCCGACCTCCAGCTGGGCCAGGTCGGCCAGCTCGGTCTTGACCTTGACCGGGGCGACGGTGTCGCCCGGCTTGACCTTCTGCAGGCCGCCGACGATCACCCGGTCGCCAGGCTTCAGGCCCGAGCGGATGATGCGCAGGTTGCCGGCCAGCGGACCGATCTCGACGGGGCGGTACTCGGCCTTGTTGTTACCGTTGACCACCACGACGAAGCGCTTGCCCAGGTCCGTGCCGATGGCGCGGTCAGGGGCCAGGGCGACGGTCTGGCTCTCGGCGCTGACCATGCGGATGCGGGCGAACAGGCCGGGGGTAAAGCGGCCGTCGGCGTTGGCGAAGATCGCCCGGCCGTTGATGGTGCCGCTCTTGGCGTCCAGGGCGTTGTCGATGAACGACAGCTTGCCCTCATGCGGATAACCGTCCTCGGTCATCAGGCCCATATAGACCGGGCTGCCCTTGCCACGCTCGGCGGCGGCGTACTTCAGGAAGGTCTGCTCGTCGGCGTTGAACTCGGCGTAGATCGGGGTGTCGGACACCACGGTCGTCAGCAGACTGGTCTGGGTGACCAGGTTGCCGCGGGTGATGATGGTCTTGGAGACCCGGCCGTCGATCGGCGAGGTCACGCGCGTCCATTCCAGGTTCAGGCGGGCGGTTTGGAACGCGGCCTGGGCGGCCGAGAGGTTGGCCTGAGCCGCTTTCTCCTCGGCTGAAAGCCGGTCGAATTCGCTCTGGGCCAGGGCGTTCTGCTCGATCAGGCGACGGCCGCGCTCGCGGTTGACCACCGTCAGGTCCAGCTGGGCCTTGGCGCGGGCCACTTCAGCCTGGGCGCGGTTGGCCTCGGCCTGGTACGGGCGCGGGTCGATCTGGAAGAGCACCTGGCCCTTATGGACGCGAGCGCCCTCGGCGAACTGGGCGCCGTCGACATAGCCCGAGACGCGCGGACGGATCTCGACGGTGTCGACCGGCTCGAGGCGGCCGGTGAAGTCGTCCCACTGGCGGAGCGACTTGAAGGCGACGTCGGCGACGGTGACCTGCACCGGCGGCGGGGCGGCGACTTCCTGCTTGGCCTGGGCCGAGCAAGCAGCCAGCACGGCCACCGCGGCCAGGCCGGCGAAGGAAGTGATGACGGGTTGGAGACGCATGGGGGAGGACCCTGAACGGAGAAACGGGGAGGAGATGTCGATCATTCCCAGACGGGCCGCCGAGCGGTGCGTCGGGTGGATTGGCCGAGGGTCCGGACGGTGGACCAGCCCATCGCGGGCTCGGCCTTGGACTTCAGAAAGCCCAGAAACCCCTTGGCCGGCTTGGCCTGGGGCGCGTTGTCGTAAACGTTTGTTTGCGGGGGCATTGGCGCGCGCTCCTTTTTTGGGGTTTAAGAGAGGAAATGTCGCAAGGGCTGTTACTTGACCCGGGCGACCGGAAGGACGATCTAGTGATGTGACGAGACCGTTCGGTATCATCGCCACGGCGGAGAGATACTGACCGGTAACTCCCACGTCAAGGAGAGCACTGCCAAAATGGCGACGAGAAATTCTGGGGACGTTGTCGGGGGCGACACGGAAACGGCGACCGGGACGGGTCCCGGCGGAGCCGTGTCCAAGCGCCCGGCGCGGGACCGGATCTTCGAGACCGCTCGCGAGCTGTTCTATCAGCACGGCATCCGCGCGGTCGGCGTCGAGACCATCGCGTCCGAGGCCGAGGCCACCAAGATGACGCTCTATCGCAACTTCCCGTCCAAGGACGAGCTGGTCGCCGAGGTCCTGCGCGAGCAGGAGCGCGAGTATTGGGCCTGGTGGGAAGGCGTGACGTCCTGCTGCTGCACCGACCCGCGCAAGCAGCTGGAGGCGATCTTCGACGCCTTCGAGACCAAGGCCTGCAACACCGACGTCCTGGGCTGCCCGCTGTCGAACGCCGCCATCGAGCTGCACGAGGAGGGCCATCCGGCCCAGGTGGTCTCGGTCAACTACAAGAAAGAGCTGTACCGCCGGATCAACGAGCTGACCCGCGCGGCCGGCGCCAAGGACGACGACCTGGCCGACGCCCTGATGCTGCTGATGGAAGGCGCCTCGGGCGCCCGAGTGACCTTAGGCGCGGGCGGTCCCGTGCGGGCCGTGGCGCGTTCAGCCAAGGCGCTGATCAAGTTCCACCTGGACGGCTGCTAGGGCGCGGCTCCGATATAGCCCAGGCCCGCCGCGCGGTGGATCGCCTGGGCTCTGCCGGCCACCCTCAGCTTCAGCGCCGCGTTCTGGACGTGGAAGCGCACGGTCGGGCCTGAGATGCCGATGATCTGGGCGATGTCGGCGTCGGTCTTGCCGGCCGCCGCCCACTTCAGGCACTGGATCTCGCGCTTGGTCAGCCGCACCGGCGGGGCGTCGTCGCCCAGGCCGTCGCGATAGGCGCTGACCAGCCGCAGCGCCGCCCCTTGCAACGCGTCGGCCCGCGCCGCATGGAGCGCCGGCAGGTTCGCCACCGGCTCGGACGAGGCCCACACCACCGCCCCGATCACGCCCCCGGTCAGATAGGCCGGACAGATGATCGCCGCCTGGACGCCGAACGCCTGCGCGGCCTCGGCCACCTCGATCGCCTCCAGCCGCGGCAGCGGCCGCCAGCTGGCGAACCGGCCCTGGTGATAGAAGAACGGCTCGGCGGTGTAGCGCGCGGCCAGGATGAACGGCGCGCGCAGGGCGAAGGCCCGGTCGCGCCAATAGCGCAGCGACGAATCCAGCCACTCGAAGGTGGTCTCGGCCAGCGGCTTGCCGTCCTGGCCCAGCATCGGCTCGGGGCTGGAGATGTCGGCGCTGGCGGCGACGTAGGGCAGGCCGATCTCAGCGCCCAGGTCGCGGACCCGCTCGGCCAGGATCGTGACCCGCGCCAAGCGTTCGATGTCGTCCGCCTTGCTGAGCATCGAGACCGCTTCCCCTATCGGTTCCGATAGCTTGCGCGCCGCCCCCTGCCCTTCGCAAGTTTCCCCGACGATGCCGGACGGAAGGAAACGCGAGTGGATCTGGAGCTGTCGGCCGACGACCTGGCCTTTCGCGACGAGGTCCGCGCCTTTCTCGGCGCCCATCTGACGCCGCAGCTTCGCGAGGCGGGCCGGCGGATGACCAGCGTCTTTTGCGACAAGGTCCACAGCCTGGCCTGGCAGAAGATCCTGCACGCCAAGGGCTGGGCGGCCCCGACCTGGCCCGTCGAGTACGGCGGTCCCGGCTGGACCGACATTCAGCGCCACGTCTTCTTCGCCGAGTGCGCCCGCGCCGGCGCGCCGAACCTCGCGCCGATGGGCCTGCGGATGGTGGCGCCGGCGATCATGGCGTTCGGGACGCCCGAACAGAAGGCCCGCTACCTGCCGCGCATCCTGTCGGGCGAGGACTACTGGTGCCAGGGCTATTCCGAGCCGGGCTCGGGCTCCGACCTCGCCAGCCTGCAGATGCGCGCGGTGGCCGACGGCGACGACTACGTCCTCAACGGCTCGAAGATCTGGACCACACACGCCCATTGGGCGAGCCACATGTTCTGCTTGGTCCGCACGTCCACCGAGGGCAAGCCGCAGGCCGGCATCACCTTCCTGCTGATCGAGATGGATCGGCCGGGCATCAAGATCGACCCGATCGTCACTCTGGCCGGCGAACACGAGGTCAACCAGGTGTTCTTCGATGACGTCCGCACGCCCCAGGCCGACCGGCTGGGCGCGGAGAACCAGGGCTGGACCGTCGCCAAGCACCTCCTCGAATTCGAACGCGGCGGCGGCTATGCGGCCGGACTGCATGCGGGCCTGGAGCGTCTGCGCGACATGGCCCAGGCCGAAGAGATCCTCGACGATCCTCACTACCGCCGTCGCCTCGCCGAGGCGCAGATCGACGCCCTGGCCATCGACATCACCGAGCGCCGAGTGCTCTCCGCCCTGGCCGCCGGCGGTAAGCCCGGTCCAGCCTCGTCGATCCTGAAGCTGCAGGGGTCCGAGCAGCTCCAGCGCCTGGACGAACTCGGGATCGACGCCCTGGCGACCTACATCGCCCCACACCAGCCCAAGGCCCGCGAGGCCGGCTCCAACGAGACCCCGGTCGGTCCCGAACACGGCCTGACGACCATGGCCCGCTACCTCAACAACCGGGCGGCCTCGATCTATGGCGGCTCCAACGAGATCCAGCGCGACATCATCGCCAAGCTTGTTCTGGGGTTGTAATGGCGCCTCACCTATCGATTCCGATAGCTTGTTACGCGAGAGGCCCAACCGCACGCTCCCGTTAGAGTTCGCGCCCGATGCAGGCGCGGCCAAAGGGAGGTAATCGGATGCCAGGACCCACGCGCCTGACCCTGAGCGTGTCGGCGCTCGCCCTGTTGATGGCGGTCCCCGCCATGGCCCAGACCACGCCGCAAAAGCCTGACGACAGCCTGACGATCGACACCCTGGTGGTCACGGCCCAGCGCCGCGAGGAGACCGCCAACAGCGTCGGCATGCCGATCCAGGCCTTCAGCGGGCAGGCCCTGCAGCAGCTGCGGGTCACCGACCCCAAGGACCTCTCGACCGTCGCCCCCAGCTTTACGGTCAGCCAGAGCTATCAGGGCGTGCCGACCTACACGCTGCGCGGCATCGGCTTCAACACCATCAACCTGTCGGCCACCTCGACCGTCGGCACCTACTGGGACGAGGTCGCCTACGCCTATCCGTTCATGAACACCGGCCCGATCTTCGACCTGGAGCGGGTGGAGGTGCTGAAAGGTCCGCAAGGCACGCTCTACGGCCGCAACACCACCGCCGGCCTGATCGACTTCGTTACCCACAAGCCGACCGAGCAGTTCGAGGGCTCCATTGTTGCCGAGGTGGGCGACTACAAGACCCACAATTTCGAGGGCATGCTCAGCGGCGCCCTGGGTGAGCGGGTTCAGGGCCGTTTCGCGTTCCGCACCGAAGACAGCGACAAGGGCTGGCAGGTCAGCAACACCCGCGGTGAACGCCTGGGCGAGAACCACCGTGACGGCTGGCGCGCCTCGCTGGCCTTCCAGCCGACCGACAAGGTCGACATCGACCTCTCCTATTCCGGCTGGCGCAACAAGTCCGACACCGTGGCCGCCCAAGGCATCGGCTTCACGCCCGCCACCGCCGCCAGCCCGTTCAACGCGCCCGGCATCGTCAGCTACATCGCCAACAACAAGCCGACCAAGGCCAGCCAGGCCGACTGGGCGCCGCTGGCCGTGCGCGGGACGGACGCTGGCGCCGGGGTCGGCATCCGCGATCCCTACCGCGAGGACGACAAGTTCGACGCCGGCAAGCTGCGCATCGCCTGGGACGTCGGCGACCACGTCACCCTGGTCTCACTGACCAGCTACAACAAGCTGACCCGCGATGCGGTGTTCGACTGGAGCGGCGCGCCCTACGAGATCCTGATCCAGAAGGCCCACGGCGAGATCGAGTCGACCGCCGAGGAGCTCCACCTGGAAGGCGTCACCGACAAGGGCTCGTGGCTGGTCGGGGGCTATGTCGCCCACGACAAGATCCTCGACATGAACCGCACCCTGCTGGGCCAGAACGCCAATGTCGGCACGATCCGCTATGTCGGCTCGACCCTGCTGGCCACGCCGTTCAACAGCTTCGGCTACACGGCCCTGCAGATGAGCCAGGCTTTCCGTACCTATGAGGACGTCGGCAATATCGAGACCGACACCGGGAGCCTGTTCGCCAATGTCGACCGCAAGCTGACCGACGATCTGAAGCTGACCCTGGGCGTCCGCTACAGTCAGGACAAACAGGACTATGTCGGCTGCTCGCGCGACTACAACGGCTCGATGGTGGTCAACGTCAACGTGGTCAACCGAGCGCTGTTCGCCGGCGCCTATGGCCTGGTCGCGCCGATCGCGGTCAACGGCTGCAACACCTTCGATCCGGCGACCAAGAGCTTTGGCCTGGTGAAGTCCAAGCTGGACGAGGACAACATCGCCTGGCGCGCGGCCCTGGACTGGCAGGCCGCGCCGGACGTCCTGGTCTACGGCTCGATCTCGCGCGGGGCCAAGGCGGGCGCGACCCCGATCAACGCCGCCAACATCTCGACCCAGAACGCCCCCGCGCGGCAGGAAATGCTGACCGCCTACGAGCTGGGCGTGAAGGCGGGCCTGTTCGAGCGTCGGGTCCAGGCCAACCTCTCGGCCTTCTATTACGACTACAGCGACAAACAGCTGAGCGTGTACTTCGCCGACCCGATCTATACGGCCCTGGCGCGGCTGGCCAACGTGCCCAACGCCGAGGCCCACGGGGTCGATGGCGACATCACCTGGCGCGCCACGCGGGCCCTGACCTTCATCGCCTCGGCCACGCTGCTGCACACCGAGGTGAAGGGCTATACCGGCATCAACGCGGCCGGCCAGGCCCAGAACTTCGACGGCGCGCCATTCCTCTACAGCCCGAAGTTCCAAGGCGGCCTGACCGCTCTGTTCCACCAGCCGATCGGCAATGGGCTGGAGCTGAACGCGGCCCTGAACGGCCGTTACCAGTCCAAGTCGCAGGCCGATCTCGACGGCAATCCGCTGTTCGTGATCGACAGCTACGGCCTGCTCAACGCCAGCCTCGGCATCGGCAATCCGGACAAGGGCTGGGACCTGTCGATCTGGGGCCGCAACATCACCAACGAATATTACTGGAGCGCAGTGAGCAGCAACGCCAACGTCGTGGTTCGCTTCCCGGGCAAGCCGACGACCTGGGGGGCGAGCCTGAGCTGGAAGTTCTGATGAGCCGGAAACCTCGTCCTTCGACAGGCTCAGGATGAGGTTTCCTACTAAGCCGCCGTAGTCCTCATCCTGAGCTTGTCGAAGGACGAGGACGGTCCCTCGATCTCGGTCCTTGGAGCGCGGCGTCCCCACGTCGCGCTCTTCTTTTACGACCGCGTCCTAAGCAGGATCTTGGACCTGGCCTCCAAGCCCAGCAGGGTGAACAGCACCAGGAACGCGAAGACCAGCAGCATCACCGACAGGCGGTGCGCCTGCCCCCACTCCAGCCCCTCGACCAGACGGAAGATCTCGGTCGACAGCACCGCGGTCTCGCCGGGGATATTGCCGCCCAGCATCATCACCACCCCGAACTCCCCCACCGTGTGGGCGAAGACCAGGATCGCGGCGGCGACATAGCCCGGGATCGACAGCGGCATGGCCACCCGCCAGAAGCGCTGCCAGGGCGAGGCGCCCAGGGTGGCGGCCGCCTCCAGCGGCTCGTCGCCGACGGCCAGGAACGCATTGCGCAGCGGCTGCACCGCAAACGGCAGGGAGTAGATCAGCGACCCGATCACCAGGCCCTCGAAGGTGAAGGCCAGGGTCCGGATCCCGAACGGCTGCAGCAGCGCCATCAGCGGGCTCTTCGGCCCCAGGGCGATCAGCAGGTAGAAGCCCAGCACCGTCGGCGGCAGCACGATCGGCAGGGCGACCAGCGCCGTCACCGGCGTCCGCAACCGCGAACGCCCGCGCGCCAGCCACCAGGACAGCGGCGTGGCCAGGGCCAGCAGCAGGATCGTGGTGATCCCCGCCAGCTTGCCCGTCAGCCACAGCACCTCCGTCATGGATCAGCGAACCTCGTAGCCGTAGCGCTTGATGATCGCCTTGGCCTCGCCGCTCTTCAGGAACGCCATAAAGGCCTTGGCCGCCGCGTTGTTGGCGCCGGTCTTCAGCAGCACGGCCTGCTGATCGATCGGGGTGTGGTCGGCAGCCGGCACGACCCAGCGCGAGCCGCCCCGCTCACCCACCACCTGCGACAGGGCCACGAAGCCCAGCTCGGCGGCGCCGGTCTGGACGTACTGGAAGGCCTGGGTGATCGAGGTCCCCTGCACGATCTTCGGCTTCAGCGCATCGTACAGCTTCAGCTTGGTCAGGGTCTCGACCGCCGCCTGGCCGTAAGGCGCGGCCTTGGGGTCGGCGATCGACAGCTTCTCGAACTTGCCGGTCTTCAACACCGTCCCCTTGCCATCCACCAGGCCCGGCGTCTTGCTGTAGAGCACGAGGCGCCCGGTGGCGTAGGTGAAGCGCGAGCCCGGGACCGCCAGACCCTCGGCCTCGGCCTTCTGCGGGCGCTCGACGTCAGCCGACAGGAAGACCTCGAACGGCGCGCCATTGGCGATCTGGGTGTAGAACTGGCCCGAGGAGCCGAAACTCAAGGTCGCGTCGTGGCCGGTCTTGGCCTTGAACTTCGCGGCGATCTCCTTGGCGGCTTCCGTGAAGTTGGCGGCCACGGCCACCTTGGTCTCGCCGGCGAAGGCGGTCCCGCCCAGCGCGACGGACAGGAGCGCGGCGATCAGCATCGGACGGCGGGCGATCATCTGGTAGTCCTGGAGCCAGCGCTGCGGGGTTAGGCAGCACATCTACATAACGGCCGGACCGGAACAAGCCACGTGGCGAACGACGACGACTTCAGCGCCTCCCTGATCCTCAAGCGCGGCGGCCTGGCCCGCGTGGGGTTGGAGCGCATCGCCCTGCTGGAAGCCGTCGCGGCCCTGGGCTCGATCAGCGCCGCCGCCAAGCAGGTCGGGCTCTCCTACAAGGGCGCGTGGGACGGCGTGCAGGCGCTGAACAACCTGTTCGACGCGCCCCTGGTCAACGCCGCCCCGGGCGGCCGCAGCGGCGGGACGGCCGAGGTCACACCGCGCGGCCAGGCGGTGATCCGCGCCTTCCGCGCCGTCGAGCGCGAGGTCGAGACGGCCTTCGCCCGGCTGGAAGGTCCCGGCGACGCCGAACTGCTGTGGAGTCTGGGCCTGCGCACCAGCGCCCGCAACGCCTTGCGCGGGACGGTGAGCGCGATCGAGGGCGATGGCGTCACCACGACCGTGGCCCTTGCGCTGGGCGAGGGCCTGACGCTCCGCGCCTCGATCACCCAGCGCAGCGTCGAGGACCTGGGCCTCGCGCCCGGCCGCGCCGCCATCGCGCTGATCAAGTCCAGCTTCGTGCGGATCGGCGAGGCCGGCGGCGACAACCGGCTGGCGGGCGAGATCGTCGACCGCGAGGCCGGCGAGACCTCGGCGGAGGTGACGATCGCGCTCTCGGCGGGGAAGAGCCTGACGGCGACCGTGAAGCCGGGCGACGCGGCGTGGGGACTGGCGGTCGGCGCGCGCGTCGAAGCCCACATCGCCGCCGCCGACATCATCCTGGCCGTCGACTAGGCCAAGGCCCGCAGGCCGGTCCGCAGCCCCTCGCCGCCGCCATCCAGCTCCTCGTCGAGCTTGCCGTGCTCGCGCGTCCAGATCGGAAGCGCTTGCGCCAGCACCGCCCGCCCGGCGTCGGTCAGGCTCAGCACCCGCGCGCGGCGGTCCTTGGCGTCGGCGGCGATGATCAGCAGACCCCGCCGCTCCAGCGGCTTCAGCGCCGCCGTCAGGGTGGTGCGGTCCATGGCCAGCAGGTTCGCCACCCCGCCCAGCCCCGCCGGCGCGGGCCGGTTCAGCGACATCAGCAGCGAGAACTGGCCGTTGGTCAGCCCCACCGGCCGCAGCGCCTCGTCAAAGCGCCGCGCCAGGGCTCGAGCGGCGCGCTGGACGTGCAGGCACAGGCACGTGTCGCGGACATGCAGCGTGGTCTCGAAGGGAATCAGGACCGGCTTTGACATGCCCATATTATGTTGATATCAACGTTATTAGTCAAGCCGATAACCCCTCAGCCTACGGAGTAAGCGATGTCGCATGCCGTGGTTTCCCAGGAAGAGTGGCTGGACGCGCGCCGCGCCCTGCTGGCCAAGGAAAAGGCTCACACCCGCGCGCTGGACGCCCTTAACGCCGAGCGGCTGGCCCTGCCCTGGGTGAAGCTGGACAAGGACTATGTCTTCGACACCGAGACCGGGAAGAAGGCGCTCTCCGACCTGTTCGACGGCCGCAGCCAGTTGATGGTCTACCATTTCATGTTCGGACCCGCGTGGGAGGCCGGCTGCCCCGGCTGCTCGTTCCTGGCCGACCACCTGGACGGGACGCTGCCGCACTTGAACAACCATGACGTCACCCTGGTCGTCGCCTCGCGCGCGCCGCTGGACAAGATCGCGGCCTACAAGCGCCGGATGGGCTGGCGCTTTCCGTGGGTGTCGGCGCACGACAGCGACTTCAACCGCGACTTCGGGGTGTCGTTCACGCCCGAGGACCTGGCCGGCGAGACGGTGAACTACGACTACGCGGACATCCCCGCCGCGCAGGGCAATGACGAGCTGCCCGGCCTGTCGGCCTTCTATCGCGACGAGGCCGGCCAAGTGTTCCACACCTATTCGACCTATGCGCGGGGGTCCGAGGACCTGCTGGCGACCACCATGATCCTCGACCGCGCGCCGCTGGGCCGCAACGAGAGCGAGGGGATGGATTGGGTGCGCCGCCACGACGAGTACGAGGACGCGCCCAAGGCGTCCTGCTGCGCCACCTGAAGGAACGCCCCATGACCCACGATTTCTGCTGGTTCGAACTGGTCACGACGGACACCGAGGCGGCCCAGGCCTTCTACGGCGCGGTCGTCGGCTGGACCACCGAGCTGTCCTCCGGTCCGGCCGGTCCGTACACGATCTTCAAGGCTCCCAAAGACATCCCCGTCGGCGGCATGCTGGAAATGAAGGACATACCGCCCGCGTGGCTGGGCTATGTCGCGGTCGACGATGTCGACGCCTTCGCGAGCAAGGTCGCGGCGGCCGGCGGCCAGATCCACAAGGCGCCGCAGGACATCCCCGACGTCGGCCGCTTCGCCGTGGTCGCCGACCCGCAAGGGGCGATCTTCGTGCTGTTCAGGGGCTCGCTGGACGAAGCCCCACCGCGCCCCGCGCCGATGTCGCCGGGCAGCCTGGGCTGGGCGGAACTGCACGCCGGCGACTGGGAGACGGTCTGGCCGTTCTACGAGAGCCTCTTCGGCTGGGTGAAACACGACGTCGTGCCGATGGGCGAGATGGGCGTCTACCAGACCTTCGGCCCAACCGACCGGGCGATCGGCGGCATGTTCAGCCACCACACGCCCGCGCCAGGTCCCTACTGGCTCTACTATTTCGGGGTCGAGGATATCGACGCCGCCGTCGAACGGATCAAGGCCCACGGCGGCCCGATCCTGATGGGACCGGTCGAGGTCCCCGGCGGCGCCTTCGTGGTCAACGCCCAGGACCCGCAGGGCGGCCTCTTCGCCGTCCTGGGACCCAAGGCATGATCACGGTCTATGGCGAAGGCCGCGGCTTCCGCGTCGTCTGGCTGCTGGAGGAGATGGGCCTGCCCTACCGGCTACGCGACGTCGACCTGCTGGTCGGGGTCGAGAACGACGCTGAGTTCCTGGCCATCAATCCCGCCGGCTTCATTCCAGCGCTGCAGGACGGCGAGGTCACCCTGGTCGAGTCCATCGCGATCATGGAGTACCTGCTGGCGCGCTACGGCCCGTCACCCCTGGCGCCGGACGCCTGGGACGCGACCTTCCCCGCCTACCAGCAGTTCCTGCACCTGGGCGAGGCGGGGCTGGCGGCTTCGATCTATTTCGTCTCCGGCGCCCTGCGCATCGCCCCCGAGGACCAGCGCGATAACTGGAGCGCCCGCCAGGCCCGCAATGTGTTCACCACGCGCCTAAGCCTGGTCAGCCGCCAGCTGGAGCGCGCGCCCTACCTAGCTGGCGAGACCTTCACCGCCGCCGACATCTCAGTGGGCTACGCGCTGGAGATGGCGGCCCGCAACGCCCGGATCGCGTTCGACGAACCGGTCCGCGGTTACATGGAACGCCTGCGCGACCGCGACGGCTACAAGCGGGCGCTGGAGACCTGCCGGGCCACCCGGGGATGGTGGCAGTCGCGGGATCCGGCCTAGCCGACGCACTCGGCCAGGCCCGTGCGGCGCACCGCGCCCGAGGCCTTGCCGATCTTCTGGGTGCGCTTGGCCACGTACCTGCCCGGCTTGATCACCCGCCACTTCAGCGGGCTGGGCAGGATGGCCGCCAGGCGCGAGGCCTGGGCCTGGGTCAGCTTGTCGGCGTCGACGCCGAAATAGCGCTGGGCGGCGGCCTGGGCGCCATAGATGCCCGAGCCGAATTCGATGGAGTTCAGATAGACCTCCATGATCCGCTCCTTGCCCCACAGCACCTCGATCAGCACCGTGAACCAGGCCTCCAGCCCCTTGCGGATGTACGAGCGGCCCGGCCACAGGAATACGTTCTTGGCCGTCTGCTGGCTGATGGTCGAACCACCGCGGATCTTCTTGCCGGCCTCGTTGTTGGCGTAGGCCTTCTGCAGAGCGTTGAAGTCGAAGCCGTGGTGTTCGCAGAAGCCGGAGTCCTCGGCGGCGATCAGCGCGCGCGGCAGGGCGGGCGAGACCTTGTCGATAGATTTCCAGCGGTGATCCAGCCCCCGCCCCTCGACGACGCGGATGACCATCAGCGGCGTCACCGGCGGTGGAATGAAACGATAGAGAACCACCGTCACCACCGGCCCAGCCACCAGCACGATGAACAGAGCCAGCGCGATATTCCGCAGAAGCCGCCGCACGTACGCCTCACCCCTTGTCTTGACCTTGCGGACGGATGCTAACCAGAGCGACCGTCGCTGTCGCGCGGCATAAATGCACACGGGTTAAGGGAGCCTTCGATGGACGTGATCGACGCCGTCAACCGCCGCATGTCGGTGCGCGCCTTCAAGTCTGATCCGGTCGATGGCGCCTTGGTCCGCGAACTGTTGGAGGCCGCCGCCCGCTCGCCGTCCGGCGGCAACCTCCAGCCCTGGCGGGTGCAGGTCGTGGCCGGCGAGCCGCTGGAAAAGCTGAAGGCGACCATGCTGGCCCGCGTCGCCGCGCCCGATCCCACCGAATACGACGTCTACCCGGCCAATCTATGGGAGCCGCTGCGCAGCCGCCGCTTCCAGGTGGGCGAGGACATGTACGGCGCGCTGGGCATCCCGCGCGAGGACAAGCTTCAGCGCCTGCAGTGGTTCTCGACCAACGGCCAGGGCTTCGGCGCGCCGGTGCAGCTGTTCTTCTCGATCGACCGCCGCTGCGGCCCGCCGCAGTGGAGCGATGTCGGCATGCTGATGCAGACCTTCATGCTGCTGGCCGTCGAGCGCGGCCTGGACACCTGCCCGCAGGAATTCTGGTCGCACTACAACAAGATCGTCGACGACCATGTCGGCCTGCCCGAGGGCTGCATGCTGTTCTCCGGCATGGCCCTGGGCTATCGCGACGAGGCCGCGCCGGTGAACAACTTCCGCAGCCAGCGCGCCCCGTTCGAGGAATGGGGCGAGTTGAAGGGGTTCTAGCTAGCCGGCGAACTCGCGCGGACCGCTGATGTCGGGGATCGGCAGAACCCCGGCCTCGCCGCTCTCGTCGCCCCAGGCCAACCACTTGCCGTCGGCGCTGGTCGACAGGGCGCTGATGGGGGCGCCCTTCTCGGCCTTCAGGGTCTCGATGCGGCCATTGCGCATGTGGGCGGCCCAGATCTTGCCGTTATCCTGGGCGGCCAGGCAGACCGGCTGCACGTCGATCCCCGCCACGCGGACGACCATCGAATCACGGGAGAAGCCGATCTCGGCGGCTTCCTTGCCCATCGGGCCGTTGGCGCCGGCGAACGGCCAGATGACCGCGCCCGAGGCGCCGGCCGTGGTCAGCAGATTGCCCTTGTCGAAGAAGGCCACGCTCTTGATCTTGGACGGATAGCCGCCCATCCGCATGTCCTTGCCGTCCGACAGGCGCCAGCCGTGCAGCTGGTTTTCCTGCATCGACGAGATCAGGAACTTGCCGTCCGGGCTGAATTCCACGGCGATATGGCTGCCGGCCCACTTCAGGACCGTCGGCTTCTGGTCGGCGATGCGGGCGTACCAGAGATAGGCGCCGCCGTACGACGCCGAGGCCAGGCGCCGCCCCTTGGGCTCGAAAGCCAGGCCCGACACCGTCTTCTCATGCGTGAAGGTGCGGGCGAAGGCCGGGTCGGCGACGTCGCGGACATGGACCTCCTTGCCGGCCGTGAAGGCGATCAGGCCCGAGGCGGCGCTGGTCGCCACATGCTCGATCCACTTGTTCTTCACCTCGGCGATCAGGGTGGCGACGACTTCACCGCCGTCGATCCGGCTCCAGACCACCTTGCCGTCGTCGCCGCCGGTAACGACGCCGTTGCCGCTGGGGTGAACGGCCGAGGCCAAGACAGCGCCGCCCATCGGGCCGCCATGGGCTTCAACGGTGACGAATCCCTCCTGCGTCTGGAGGCGGACGGTGCCGTCGCCCAGGGCGAAGATGGCGCGACCCGAGCGGTCGAACAGGGCGTCGGTGACGAAGGCGTCGAAAGAAAAGATCATGCGCGGCAGATAAGGCGCCGACCGCCCGACGACCAGACTCTTTCAGAAAGCCCGCCTGCGGGGCGCAATTCGCGCCTCAGGCGAAGCCGTACCCAGGAAGCTGCACGTTCGAACGGCGTTCGGTCAAAAAGAGTCGAAAAGGGGGTTGCTATTGCGATGCGTCGTCGGGCTTTACTTCCGCGCCCGTCTACGCCAGACGTGGCGAGGTAACGACATTTCAGGCGCGCCCGATGCGGTGCGGCCTTCTGGGAGACAGTCAGGCTATGGCGGCTAAACTTGCTGGCGGCGGCGGTGGCCGTTATTCGCTGGGCCAGAATTCCGAAATCAACGTCACGCCCTTCGTGGACATTCTGCTCGTTCTGCTGATCATCTTCATGGTCGCCGTGCCGATGGCCGTGACCTCGATCAAGATCGACCTTCCGCCGGCGGTTCCGCCGCCGCCGAACGCGCCGAAGCCGAAGGAACCGGTCTTCATCTCGATCCAGAAGTCGGGCGCGATCTTCATCGCTGAAAAGCAAACCAGCCTCGACGGCCTGGAAGCTGACCTGAACGCCAAGTTCGCCGCCAACGGCCAAGCCGGCCCGAAGGACGATCAACGCGTCATGATCCGCGCCGACGCCGACGTGCTGTACGCCGACTTCATGGGCGTGCTGAACCAGCTGCAGACTTCGGGCTGGTTCAAGGTCGGTCTGATCAACGAAGACCTGCACTAGCAGCTTCGACGATCTCGAAAATCAGGGGCCGGGCGGCGACGCCCGGCCCCTTTTTCGTGCCTGAAACCCTGCCCGGACTCCCCACTTTACAATTGTAGAAACGAGCGCAATCTACATCTGTAACTTCATGACGAGGAAGGAGCAGACCATGGCGCTGAAACTCTCGGGCGCAGGCGGCGGACGCTATGCGGTGCGCCAGAACGCCGACATCAATGTCACGCCCTTCGTGGACATCCTGCTGGTGCTGCTGATCATCTTCATGGTCGCGGTGCCCACGGCCGTGACATCGATCAAGCTGGACCTGCCGCCGCCCCTGCATCAGCCCACGACCACCAAGCCGGTGGTGATCGCCATCCAGAACTCCGGCGCTCTGTTCCTGACGGGCCGAGCGACGGGGCTGAACACCCTGGCCAGCGACCTCACCGCCCAGTTCGAAGCCGCCGGCCAGGCCGGCCCGCGCGACAAGCAGCAGGTGATGATCAGCGCCCAGGCCGACGTGCCCTACGAAACGCTGATGGGGGTGATCAACGAGATCCACGCCAAGGGCTGGACCAAGGTCGGCATCGTCAACGAGGACCTGCATTAGGAGCAAGAAAGCCCCGGAGCGCGAGCTCCGGGGCTTTCCTTGTGATCCTCCCCCCCAAGGGGGAGGCGGCCGAAGGCCGGAGGGGGAAGAGCGGGCTATCCGGTTTCTTCCCCCTCCGTCGGCTCGCCGACACCTCCCCCGCTAGGGGGAGGATTTTCTTCCTTAGGCCGCCGTCGCCTCGAAGCCTGCCTTCAGCTCGGCCTCGTCAAGGTCGCGACCAATGAACACCATGCGGCTGTAGCGCTTGTCCTTGTCGGTCCATTCGCGCTGGAAGTCGCCTTCCAGGATCATGTGGACGGCCTGGAAGACGAGACGCTTGTTCTCGCCCTTCACGTCGATGATGCCCTTGGCGCGCAGGATGTCCGGACCGCGCTTGGCCAGCAGGTCGTTGAGCCAGGCGGTGATCTTCTGGCCGTCGACGGGCTTGTCGAGCGTCAGGGAGATCCCCTTCACGCCATCGTCGTGGATGGCGCTGGCATGGCCGTGATCGTGCCCGTGGTGGTGATCATGACCGCAGTGCTCGTCATGAACGTGCCCGTGGTCGTGGTCATGGTCGTGGTGGTGATGGTCGTGACCGCAGTGCTCGTCGTGGACGTGGCCGTCCTCGCCGTGGGCCGGGTTCAGGAACGACGGCTCCAGCTCGGTGATCCGCTCCAGATCGAAGCTGTGCTTGCCCAGGATGGCGTCCAGCGGGACGTTCGAGCGCTGGGCGCGGTGGATCGGGGCCAGCGGGTTGATGCGCTTGATGCGGGCTTCGACGTGGCGCAGGTCGTCTTCCGACACCAGGTCGGTCTTGTTCAGCACGATCTGGTCGGCGAAGGCGATCTGCTCGACGGCCTCCTTGCTGTCGGAGAGGCGCAGCAGGATGTGCTTGGCGTCGACCACGGCGGTGACCGAGTCCAAGGCCGTGCGAGCCTTGACGTCGTCATCGACGAAGAAGGTCTGGGCCACCGGGCCGGGGTCGGCCAGGCCGGTCGTCTCGACGATGATGGCGTCGAAGCCGCCCTTACGCTTCATCAGACCCTGGAGAACGCGGATCAGGTCGCCGCGCACCGTGCAGCAGACGCAGCCGTTGTTCATCTCGAACACTTCCTCGTCCGCGCCGACGACCAGGTCGTTGTCGATGCCGACCTCGCCGAACTCGTTGACGATCACGGCGTACTTCTTGCCGTGCTCCTCGGTGAGGATGCGGTTGAGCAGCGTGGTCTTGCCGGCGCCGAGATAGCCGGTGAGCACGGTGACGGGGATCTTCGAGGAAGCTTGGGTCATGGCCGCTATTTAGGAGGCCAGGGCGCGGAGTGAAAGCGTCTAGGTCTTCAAGAACGCGACCGCGAGGCCGACCAGCACCAGGGCCACGCCCAGGATGGTCTCCTCGTAGCGCTCGACCCACTGCAGGCCCAGGCGCTTGAAGCCGGCCAGGGACAGGCTGGTGAAGATCAGCATGCCGGCCGAGGTGGCGGCCATCAGCACGCCGCTCAGCACCAGGAACGCCTGCCAGCCATGCTGCATGCCGGCCAGGTAATAGGGCAGGAAGGCCTCGCAGGGCGACAGGGTCAGCAGGGTGACGAGCGCGATGATCGCTGCGCGATCCGAGGCGTAGGTCCGCCGCCCGGCCTCGGGCAGGGCGTGGTTGTGGCGGCCGCGCGCGATATAGAAGAGCCCCACGGCGACCATCAGCCCGCCGACGGCCCAGTGGAACAGGCCGCCCAGCCTGGGCCCCAGCGCCAGGCCTGCGACCACCAGGGCCAGGCCCAAGGCGATCGTCAGGCCCACATGGCCCAGGCCCGCCAGCAGCGTGACGCCCAGGGTGCGCCCCGTCGACCACTTCTGGGCGCGGCCGACCAGCACGAACGGCAGCCAGTGCGTGGGCAGGGCCGCGTGCAGGAAGGCCACGGCGAAACCGGTCACGGCGATGGAGGTGAAGAATGTCGAGTTCACGTCACGGCATATAGCGCGTTATAAAGTAACAACCCAGGGGTCCCGTCCGCTGAATCGCACTTAAGCACCGTGGTCGGCTGAATCCGCCCTAACGGCGTTGACTCCCGGCCTTCTGGCTGTATAAGTCGCGCCCTCTTCGCCCGCCGGGTTTCCGAGCGGGCGTTCCCTATTTTGCGAACGCACGTTTTTAAGGCGCTAAACCTATGTACGCGGTGATCAAAACCGGCGGCAAGCAGTACCGGGTTCAAGCCGGCGACCTGCTGGTTGTCGAAAAGCTCGAAGGTGAACCCGGCGCTGCCGTGGCCTTCGGTGAAGTCCTGATGCTTGGCGAAGGCGAGGCCGTGACGGTCGGCGCCCCTCTCGTGGACGGCGCTGTCGTCTCGGGCACGCTCATCGAAACCCGCAAGGGTGAGAAGGTGAAGATCTTCAAGAAGATCCGTCGCCAGGGCTACCGCCGCACCCGCGGTCACCGCCAGTTCGAATCCGTCGTGCGCGTCACGTCGGTCGCCGGCGCTGGCCAGGAAGCCAAGTGGGAAGGGTCGATCGACCTGACCCCGAAGGTCATCCTGGACGCCCGCGCGCGTGGCCTCGGCGACGCCGCCGTGCCGTTCAGCATCCCGACCGCTTCGGAAGCCGCTCCGGCCGCCCCGAAGAAGGCCGCGAAGGCTCCGAAGGCTGCTGACGCCGCCGTCGAAGCGACCGCTGAAGCCGCCCCGAAGAAGAAGGCCGCCCCTAAGAAGGCAGCCGCCACCACGGAGGAAGGCGAAGCCTAAGGGCGACGCCTTCTAAGGTAGGAGAGCAAGATGGCTCACAAGAAATCTGGCGGCTCGTCGAGCAACGGTCGCGACTCAGAATCGAAGCGCCTTGGCGTGAAGAAGTTCGGCGGCGAGAAGGTTCTCGCCGGCAACATCCTCGTGCGCCAACGCGGCACCAAGTTCTATCCGGGCACGAACGTCGGCATCGGCAAGGACCACACCCTCTTTGCCCTCGTGCAAGGCGCTGTGGGCTTCGTGACCAAGAAGCATAACCGTACGTACGTGACGGTGACTCCGGCCGCCCAACCGGCCGAGTAAGCACGAACCAGAGTTTTTCAGGATCGTGCTTCTCACACAGAAGACGATCCGGACAGACGATCTCTAGCGGGGAGTCCGGAACGCCGGACTCCCCGCTTTTGTTTTGTCTCGCCGCCGAATGAAGCGAGCTTCGCCATGGCGGCGTCACGGTCTCCCGACAGAAGGAGGCCGAAGAACTCTGGGAGGCGCCCATGTGCGTCATGGAAAGACCCGTCATCGAGACGCAGCGGCTGACGCTGCGCGCGCCGGCCAAGGCCGATATCGAGCGCGTGGCGGCCTTCTGCGTCGATCACGACGTCGCGCGCATGACCACCCGCATGCCCGCGCCCTATACCCGCAATCACGCCGAGGACTTCGTCGCCCGCTGCGGCGCGCAGGACCGGTCGCGCGACAACACCTTCGCCATCGAACTGGCCAATGAGGGCCTGATCGGCGTCATCGGCATGTTCACCACGGCCGACGGCCAGGTCGAGCTGGGTTACTGGATCGGCCGCCCCTACTGGGGCCTGGGCTACGCCACCGAGGCGACGCGCGGGGCGCTGGACTGGGCGCGTTCGGCTTGGCGCAAGCGCTATGTCGTGGCCGGCCACTTCGCCGACAACGACGCCTCGGGCCGCGTGCTGGTCAAGGCCGGCTTCCTGTACACCGGCGTCGTCGAGCACAAGCCGTCGATCGCGCGCGGCGAACCGGCGGCGACGCGGATGATGGTGTGGCTGGCTTAGCTCTTAGGCCGCCCGGTGCGTGTGGATCACCTTCTGCGGGCCTTCGCGGAAGCGCTTCTCGGCGGTGGTGATCCGCTCGCACAGGGCGTCCAGGTCCGACAGCAACGAGTAGGTCGCGTAGATGGGGATCTCCATCAGCGCCACCTGAGCCCGCGGCATGAACTCGGTGTACTTCTTCCAGGACAGATGGTTGTCGCGGGCCGCCATGGCCCGCTGGCCCAGCGGATTCCACAGGTCCAGGTCCATCAGCTCGTCGCGGCACTGCTTCATCACCGGCAGAGCGATGTAGAGGAACAGGAAGGTCGGGGTGGCGGCGCGGCCGAACTGCGGCTGCACCTGCAGGTGCCAGATGCGGTAGGCCTCGAAGAAGCCGGCCTTGCGAGCCGGATCCGGCGGCAGCCAGGTGGCCTGGTCGTTGATCAGGTCGTTGGCGGTGCTGGAGCGCTTGACCAGCTCGTCGGCCGAGGTGCCGGCCGGCATGGCCTTGGACAGGGCGTTGACCGGGATCGCCAGCTTGCGGGCGACGTCGGTGAAGGCGACCTGGCGGCCCGCCATCGGCGTGAACTGGCCAAACGACGGGGCGTTCGGGGCGCTGGCGCGACGCTGGGCGGCGGCCTGGTGCATCAGCAGCTGTTCTTCACGCTGCTTTTCCGCGCGCAGGCGGTCGAATTCGATCTCGTGGGCGGCCTGTTCCTCGGCCGTCATCCACTTGGCGCGGCCGGGGCCGTAGGTGCGCTCGTAGCGATTCAGCAGGACCAGGCTGTGCTCGCCCGACGGCTTGGCGCCCATCTCACCGATGAACGTCTTGAACTCGCGCCACGTGGGCGCAACGCCCGTGCCGCGGGCGATCAAGATATTGCGGTGGATCGAGGCCTCAGCGCTATACTTGCGATGAAGCTCCTGCGTCGACAAATCGCGCAGATCCTTCGCCAGTATCGCGTTGCTGTCTTCTACGGTAGCCAAGGTCAGCCTCCTGCTCCGTCGAGAGAAACGACGGTTACGCTGCCAAGACACTTTGTCGCACTCTGGGTTTTAACATTTCGTCACGACGACGAACAGCGGTCGCGCTTTTCCGCGCGGCCAAGCGTCACAGTTGGAAGGATGCGTATGGCGCGCGGTAGCAGCCCTTTGGGCTCGACGCGCGGGACGCCTTGGGACTAAAGAGCGCCATGAAATTCTTGGACCAATGCAAGATCTACATCCGCTCGGGTAACGGCGGCGGCGGGTCGGTGTCGTTCCGCCGCGAAAAGTACATCGAGTACGGCGGCCCGGACGGCGGCGACGGCGGTCGCGGCGGCGACGTGTGGATCGAGGCCGTCGAAGGCCTCAACACCCTGATCGACTACCGCTACCAGCAGCACTTCAAGGCCGGCACGGGCGTGCATGGCATGGGTCGCGCGCGCCACGGCGCGGCCGGCGACGACGTGCTGCTGAAGGTTCCGGTGGGCACCGAGATCCTCGAAGAGGACAAGGAGACCCTGATCGCCGACCTCGACCACGTGGGCGCGCGCCTGCTGCTGGCCAAGGGCGGCAACGGCGGCTGGGGCAACCTGCACTTCAAGGGCCCGGTCAACCAGGCGCCGAAATACGCCAATCCCGGCCAGGAAGGCGAAGAGCGCTGGATCTGGATGCGACTGAAGCTGATCGCCGACGTCGGCCTGGTCGGCCTGCCCAACGCGGGCAAGTCGACCTTCCTGGCCGCCGCCAGCGCCGCCAAGCCGAAGATCGCCGACTATCCGTTCACGACCCTCACGCCCAACCTGGGCGTCGTGGACCTGTCGACCAGCGAGCGCTTCGTCATCGCCGACATCCCCGGCCTGATCGAGGGCGCGTCGGAAGGCGCGGGCCTGGGCACCCGCTTCCTGGGTCACGTCGAGCGTTCGGCCACGCTGATCCACCTGATCGACGGCACGCAGGACGACATCGCCGGCGCCTATGAGACGATCCGCGGTGAGCTGGAGGCCTATGGCGACGAGCTGGCCGACAAGGCCGAGATCCTGGCCCTGAACAAGATCGACGCCCTCGACGAGGACACCCTCGCCGAGAAGGTGGCCGAGCTGACGCAGGTGTCCGGCATAAAGCCGTTCCTGGTCTCGGGCGTTTCGGGCCAGGGCGTCACCGAGCTGCTGCGCGCCGCCTACAAACAGGTGCGCATCCGCAAGGGCGATCTCGAGGAAGAGATCGACGAGGACGAGGACCACATCGAGGAGACCCCCGGGGGCTGGACGCCGTGAGCCAGGCTTCCGGCGCGTTCAGCAGCGCCCGTCGCATCGTGTTCAAGGTCGGCTCGGCCCTGCTGGTCGACGCCGAGACGGGTCGCGCCAACCGCGCCTGGCTGGAGGCGTTCTGCGCCGACGCCGCCGCCCTGCGCGGCGCCGGCAAACAGGTGCTGGTGGTCTCGTCGGGCGCCGTGGCGCTGGGCCGGCGTCGCCTGGGCCTGACCGGCCCAAAGGCGACCCTGCCCGAGAAGCAGGCCGCCGCGGCCGCCGGCCAGTCCCTCCTGATGCGCGCCTGGGAAGAGGCCTTCGAGCCGCACGGGATCGGCGTCGCCCAGATCCTGCTGACCCGCGACGACACCGAGATGCGCCGCCGCTGGCTGAACGCCCGCGCCACCACCGAGACCCTGATGGGCCTGGGCGTCGTGCCCGTGGTCAACGAGAACGACACGGTCGTCACCGAAGAGATCCGCTACGGCGACAACGACCGCCTGGCCGCCCGCGTGGCCCAGATGGCCGGCGCCGACCTCTTGGTGCTGCTGTCGGACATCGACGGCCTCTACACCGCCGATCCGCGCAAAAACCCCGCCGCCGCCCACATCCCGCTGGTCAGCGAGATCACGCCCGAGATCGCCGGCATGGCCGAGGGCGCCAATGCCGACGCCGGCGTCGGCACAGGCGGCATGGCCACCAAGATCGCCGCCGCCCGCATCGCCCGCGCCGCCGGCTGCGCCACCCTGATCACCCTGGGCTCGCGCCCCCACCCGCTGGCCGCCATCGCCGCCGGCGAGAAGGCCACGCTGATCGAGGCCGGCGCTTCCCCCGCCGCCGCCTACAAGGCCTGGATCGCCGGCTCGCTGGCCCCGCAGGGCTGGGTGACGGTCGACGCCGGCGCCGCCAAGGCGCTCGCCACCGGCAAGAGCCTGCTGGCCGCCGGGGTCCGCGCTATCGAGGGGCCGTTCGACAAGGGCGACGCCGTCCGCGTCCGCGACGAGACCGGCCGCGAGGTCGCCCGCGGCCTCGTCCGCTACGACAGCGCCGACGCCCACCGCATCGCCGGCCTGCGCTCCGACGCCATCGAGGCCGAGCTGGGCTTCACCGAAGGCCCGATGATCCACGCCGACGACCTGGCCGTCGCGAACTAGACGAGTATCCCATGGCCTACCGTTCCCTTCGCGAATTCATCGACGTCCTGGAGGCCAAGGGCGAGCTGGTGCGGGTCACCGAGCCGGTGTCCAGCGTGCTGGAGATGACCGAGATCCAGACGCGCCTGCTGGCTGCCGGCGGCCCGGCGGTGCTGTTCGAGCACGTGCTGCTGCCCGACGGCTCGCGCTCGTCGATGCCGGCCCTGGCCAACCTGTTCGGGACGGTCAAGCGCGTGGCCATGGGCGTCACCCTGGGCGGCGAACCGCGCGAGACGGCGGGCGAGCTGCGCGAGGTCGGCGAACTGCTGGCCTTCCTGCGCCAGCCCCAGCCGCCCAAGGGCCTGAAGGACGCCCTCGACATGCTGCCCCTGGCCAAGACGGTCATGAGCATGCGCCCCGGCACGGTGAAGAAGGCGCCCGTGCAGGAGGTCGTCCTGACCGGCGACGATATCGATCTCAGCAAGCTGCCGGTCCAGACCTGCTGGCCGGGCGAGCCCGCGCCGCTGATCACCTGGCCTCTCGTTGTGACCAAAGGCCCGGGCAAGGATCGCGAGGATGACTTCAACCTCGGCATCTACCGCATGCAGGTGCTGGGCAAGGACAAGTGCATCATGCGCTGGCTGGCCCACCGCGGCGGCGCCCAGCACTACGCCCGCCACAAGAAGGCGGGCAACAAGGATCCCCTACCCGCCTGCGCCGTGCTGGGGGCCGATCCTGGCACCATCCTGGCCGCCGTGACGCCGGTGCCCGACACGCTGTCGGAGTACCAGTTCGCCGGCCTGCTGCGCGGCGCCAAGGTCGACCTGGCGCCCGCCAAGACCGTGCCGCTGATGATCCCAGCCCACGCCGAGATCGTCATCGAGGGCCACGTCCTGCTCGACGAGTTCGAGGACGAAGGCCCCTACGGCGACCACACCGGCTACTACAACAGCGTCGAGAAGTTCCCGGTCTTCCAGGTGACGGCGATCACCATGCGCAAGGACCCGATCTATCTCACCACCTTCACCGGCCGGCCGCCGGATGAGCCCTCGGTGCTGGGCGAGGCTTTGAACGAGGTGTTCATCCCGCTGATCCGCCAGCAGTTCCCCGAGATCGTCGACTTCTGGCTGCCGCCCGAGGGCTGCAGCTACCGCATCGCCGTGGTTTCGATGAAGAAGGCCTATCCCGGCCACGCCAAGCGCGTGATGCTGGGCGTCTGGAGCTATCTGCGCCAGTTCATGTACACCAAGTGGGTGATCGTCGTGGACCACGACATCAACGCCCGCGACTGGAAGGACGTGATGTGGGCCATCAGCACCAAGATGGATCCCGCCCGGGACATCACGGTGATCGAGCACACCCCGATCGACTATCTGGACTTCGCCTCCCCCGAGAGCGGCCTGGGCTCCAAGATCGGCCTCGACGCCACCGACAAGTGGCCGCCCGAGACCAAGCGGGAATGGGGCGAGGAGATCCGGATGGACCAATCGGTGATTGAATCCGTTACGGAAAAGTGGGCTCGCCTGGGCCTTCCCGGTGACGGAACACCGATCTGGAAGTAGCGTCGCCTGAGTCGGCGCCCGCAAGGGCGCCGAGGCTGGGGGGCCAATGGACGCGATCGAGATCTTCTTTGCCGCCTATGGCGCGCTGCTGGCCCTGGCGATCGCCAAGCTGCTGTCGTCGGCCGCGCGCCTGATCCGCGCGCGGGACACCATCAAGCTCGGCTGGGTCACGCCGCTGCTGATGCTGCTGGTGCTGCTGGACATCTGCAGCTTCCTCAACAGCGCCTCGCGGATCATGGGCCAAGCCGACGTCGGCTTCGGCGTCGTCACCAATGGCGTCCTGGCCTGCAGCTTCTACTACCTGATCGCCGGCCTGGTCGCGCCGGACAACTTGGCCGCCTGGCCCGACCTCAACGCCTATTACGACAAGCACAAGCGTTGGGTGGTCGGCGGCATGATCGCCGGCAGCCTGCTGGGCTTCGAAGCGACCTCGGTGCTGGTGCGCGGCTTCTCCGAGACCCTGCAGGTGCGCTGGATGGGCCTGCACGCCACCCTGCTGCTGGCCTTCTACAGCCTGATCGTGGCGCTGTTCTTCGTGCGCAACCGGGCGGCCAACCTGGTGCTGCTGGCCATGCTGAACGCCATCTTCGTGGTGGTGATGTTCACCTTCTAAGGCTTGCCTTGGCGGCCCCGAGGCGCGACGACAGCGGCCTGTCTGCTTTGGGAGCCCCGCATGTCCTCGAAAGCCCCTTGGGATCAGCCCTTCCTGCCGCCGGCGCCGCACTGGCAAGGCGCCAGCCAGGCCCTGATCCGCGATGCGTCCGATCCGTGGATCACCGCCTTCGAGGCCGACCCCGAGCACGACTTCTCGCCCAACTATGTCGACACCCGCGCCTGGTTCGATCGCCTGGATGCGGCGTCGACGCTGATCCGCGTCGAGGACTTCGGCGTCTCGCCGCAGGGGCGCGAGATCTTCGCGGTCATCGCCAGCAAGGACGGCGAAACCCTGGATCCGAAGAAGCCGCTGCTGTTCGTCCAGTGCGGCATCCACCCCGGCGAGATCGACGGCAAAGACGCCGGCATGATGCTGCTGCGGGACATGGCGTTCCACGGCAAGGATGGGCTGCTGGACAAGGTCAACCTGCTGCTGCTGCCGATCCTGTCGGTCGACGGCCACGAGCGGGCCAGCGCCTATTCCCGCCCCAACCAGCGCGGGCCGCGCATCCAGGGCTGGCGCAACACCGCCACCAATCAGAACCTCAACCGCGACTTCATGAAGCTGGACCAGCCGGAGATGCAGGCGCTCAAGCGCCTGCAGGCCAAGTACAAGGCCGATCTCTATGTCGACGTCCACGTCACTGACGGCTTGGACTACCAGTACGACGTCACCTACGGCTTCAATGGCGAGAACGGCGTCTGGTGCCGCTCGCCGGCCATCGCCCAGTGGCTGGACGATGTGCTCAAGCCGACCATGAACGCCAGCCTGGAGGCCGAGGGCCACATCCCGGGCGAGCTGGTGTTCGGCATCGACGAGCAGAACCCCAAGGCCGGCTTCAACGACGGGGGCTTAGGGGAGCGCTTCTCGAACGGCTGGGGGGCTGCGGCCCACGTCCCGACCATCCTGATCGAGAACCATAGCTTGAAGCCCCACGCCCAGCGCGTGCTGGGGACCTATGTCTTCATCGAGACGGCCCTGAAGCTGCTGGCCGAGCAGGGTGACGAGTTGCGCAGGGCCATCACGGCCGACAGCGCCCTGCGCCCGGCGCAGATCCCGGCCAATTTCGTGTCTGATCCCCAGCCCGCTTACACCCGCGCCTTCAAGGGCATTCGCTACGAGCACTACGACAGCTTCGCCTCGGGCCGGCAGGAGGTGCGCTGGCTGGGCGAGGCCGATCCGGAGCTGTGGCAGGTCCCGTTCTACGGCTCCAAGCCCAGCCTGACCCTCAAGCGCCCGACGGCCTACTATGTCCCGAGCTATCGCGCCGACCTGATCGAGCGACTGAAGCTGCACGGTGTTCAGCTGGAGACCCTGGCGGCCGACAAGACGCTGAAGGTCGAGATGATCCGCCTGGTCGATCCCAAGCTGGCCGACCGCGCCAACGAAGGCCACGTGCAGATCAGCGTCGAGACCGTCACGACGGAGGTTCGCGACTGGACCTTCCCGAAGGGCTCGATCCGCGTGCCGACCGACCAGCCGCTGGGCGACTTGGTCGTGCTGCTGCTGGAGCCGCAGTCCAGCGAGAGCGTCTTCGCCTGGGGCATGGTCCCCGAGGTGCTGAGCCGGGTCGAATATATCGAGCCCTACGCCATCGCTCCGCTGGCCGAGGCGATGATGGCCGCCGATCCGGAGTTGAAGGCGCATTTCGAGGCCAAGCTGGCCGCCGAGCCTGCGTTCTCCGCCGATCCGGAGGCGCGCCTGGCCTGGTTCTACGAGCGGACGCCCTTCTACGACGACCACTACCTGCTCTATCCGATCGCCCGCGAAATCGCCTGAAAGGCGGGTCGGGTTGCCGACCCGGGGCAGAACGTTTCATATGAGCGTTCGCCGGGGGGCGGGACTGCGTTTACTAGGGCACTGAATTACCGATGGATACGATCGCTTCCGGCCACGCCGCCGCGCTGTGGGCCGGCCTTCACCTGTTCCTGCTGCTGATCCTGTCGCTGCTGGTCGTGCGTCTGCGCCAGAAGCACAAGGTAGCCCTGGGCGACGAAGGCATCCCGGAACTGGCCCGCGCCATCCGCGCCTTCGGCAACGCCACCGAATATGTGCCGACCGGCGTCGCCGCCCTGGCCGTGCTGGCCGTGGCCGGCGCCTCGCCGCTGGCGATCCACGTGGTCGGCTTCATCCTGTTCTTCGGCCGGGCCACCCACGGCTTCGGCCTTTCCACCAACGGCGGAGCCTCGATCGCGCGCTCGATCGGCATGGTGGCGACCTGGCTAGCCTACATCTTCGCCGGCGTGGCGCTGCTGCTGTCGGCGATCGGCTAAGCACGCCCGCGCTTGCCCCGGCGGGGCGGCCTCGTCCATAAGACCGCATGGACGATAATCTGCTGCATGACGTGGTCGCCGCCGCGCGCAAGGCCGGGGCGGACGCCGCCGAAGCCGTCTTCGCCGAGCGCCAGTCGCTCTCCGTATCGGTCCGCCTGGGCGAGCTGGAAGAGGTCGAGCGCGAGGAGGCCCGGGACCTGGGCCTGCGCGTCTTTATCGGGGCCCGCAGCGCCACCGTCTCCGGCTCCGACATCTCGGCCGAGGCCCGCGCCAAGCTGATCGAGCGCGCCGTGGCCATGGCGCGCCTCGCCCCGGAAGACCCCTATGCCAGCCTGGCCCCGCACGATCGCCTGGCCAAGGGTCCCTATCCCGAGCTCGACCTGATCGACGCCTACGAGCCCAACGCCGAGACCCTGGAGACCCAGGCGCGTCTGGCCGAAGAGCACGCCCGCGCGGTCAAGGGCGTGACCAATTCCGACGGCGGCTCGGCCACCTGGAGCTCGTCGAAGTGGGCGCTGGTCACCACCGCCGGCTTCCATGGGACCCACGCGGCCACCGGCCACTCGATCTCGGCCTCGGCCATCGCCGGCGAAGGCGCGGGCATGGAGCGCGGCGGCGAAGGCCGTTCGGCCCGTCACTTCGGCGACCTGCCCGGCGCCGGCGACATCGGCATGGAGGCCGGCCGTCAGGCCGTCGCCCGCCTCAACCCGCGCAAGATCGCCTCGACCACCGCCCCGGTGATCTTCGAGAACCGCCTGGCCATGAGCCTGATCGGCCCGCTGCTGGGCGCGATCTCGGGCCCGTCGATCTCGCGCGGCACGTCGTTCCTGAAGGACAAGCTGGGCCAGCAGATCTTCGCCAAGGGCGTCAACCTGCTGGAAGACCCGCACCGCGTGCGCGGCCTGGGCTCGGCCCCGTTCGACGACGAGGGCGTGGCGACCGAGGCCCGCGCCCTGATCGATGACGGCGTGCTGACCACCTGGCTGCTGAACAGCAGCTCGGCCAAGCAGCTGGGCCTGGTCACCACCGGCCACGCCTCGCGCGGCCTGGCCGGCCCCTCGGGCGTCTCGACCCACAACCTGACGCTCCAGCCGGGCGCCCAGGACCTGGAAGGCCTGATGAAGGACGCCGGGACGGGCCTCTTGGTCACCTCGATGTTCGGCCCTTCGCTGAACAGCAACACCGGCGACTGGTCGGTGGGTTGCTCGGGCGTCTGGTTCGAGAACGGCGAGAGCACCGGCCCGGTCACCGAGATCACCGTGGCCGGCAACCTGATCGACATCTACGCCCGCCTGATCCCCGGCTCGGACCTGCAGTTCCGGGGCGCCAGCAACAGTCCGTCGATCCTGGTCGACGCCCTGGCGATCGCGGGCAAATGAACGACCTGGACCTGATCCTTCAAGCCGCCAAGGAGGCCGGCGAGCTGGCGCTCTCGGCCCGCGAGGGCGGCCTGAAGGTCTGGTCCAAGGAAGGCGGCTCGCCGGTCACCGACGCCGATCTGGCCGTCGACACCCTGCTGAAGACCGAACTGGGCGCCGAACGCCCGGACTACGGCTGGCTGTCGGAAGAGACCGCCGACGATCCGGCCCGCCTGACCACGAAGCGCCAGTTCGTCGTCGATCCGATCGACGGCACGGTGGCCTTCATGAAGGGCAAGCCGTGGTTCGCGGTGTCGATCGCCGTGGTCGAGAACGGCCAGCCGATCGCCGGCGTCGTCCATGCTCCGGCCCTGAACGAGACCTACGCCGCCACGGTCGACGGTCCTGCGACCTTGAACGGCGTGATCATCGAGCCCAGCGCCACCGATCGCCTGGACGGCTCGGCCATGCTGGGCGACCCCAAGATGTTCGCCCACCCGGCCTGGCGTGAGCCGTGGCCGGAGATGCGGATCGAGAGCCGCAACTCGATCGCCTACCGCATGTGCCTGGTGGCCTCGGGCGCCTTCGACGCCGCCATCGCCCTGTCGCCCAAGAGCGAGTGGGACGTCGCCGCCGCCGACCTGATCTGCCAGCGCGCCGGCGCCTGGCTCAGCGACCACAAGGGTCGGCATTTCGCCTATAATCGCCCCGTTCCGCTGGTTCCGAGCCTGGTTTGCGCCAATCGGACGCTCGCCCCATTGATCCTGTCACGCGTCGGGCATATCGAACTGCCATAATCATAATTCCTCGCAGGAACATGCTCCCTATGGCTGAAAAGCAGCTTCTTCATATCGTCGTCGGCGGCGAACTGTCGGATGTGGCCGGCATCGAATTCCGCGATCTGAGCAAGGTCGAATTCGTCGGCGCCTATCCCAGCTACGACGCAGCCCACAAGGCCTGGAAGGCCAAGGCTCAGGCGACGGTGGACAACGCGCACGCGCGCTACTTCATCATCCATGCGCACAAGCTGCTGGATCCGAGCGAGGGCTAAAAGCCCGAGCGTCTCCTCCCCCTCTGGGGGAGGTGGCCCGCAGAGCCGGAGGGGGCAGCGCGGCCTGCGCGG